>JACXTT010003550.1_pt1 | contig 23900 bp, 21 predicted proteins | sample 9270951 | NCBI WGS metagenome assembly JACXTT01 (sample SAMN15532306, study PRJNA645909) | rock metagenome | isolation source: weathered quartz diorite | place: Puerto Rico | collected 2017-06-21
AACCCCGAGTTGACGGCCCGAATCCGTCTGCGCTGCGGGCGCCCTGTGCCCCATGACCGACCACTATCCCTTCACACCGGAGGCCGTCACATGCGTGCAGTCTCGTTGGTCATCCTGATTGCGGCCGTTGCCGGATGCGCGACCGACGCACCGGTCACCCCGCCACGGCTGGCCCTGGCCCCGCAGGGCTCGCAACCGTCGTACCGGATCGACAGGCTCTCCACCCTCTTCGGCAACAGCCAGGGCGGGGGGATCAACAATCCCGGATCCATCGCCGGGTACTCCGGGCGCTCCGACGGCACCCGGCACGCCGCGCTCTGGCTCTCCGGCGTGATCACCGACCTCGGCACGCTGGGCAGTGGGAGCGGGTTGCACAGCAACGTGCAGTGGCCGGGGATCAGTGACAATGGCATGGTCGTCGGCATCTCGCACACCGACGCGCTCGACACGCTTGGAGAATCGTGGAGCTGCGCCGCGTTCATCGCCGGTAACGGTCACGTCTGCCTCGGCTTCGCCTGGCAGTCGGGGGTGATGGCGGCGCTGCCCACGCTGGGCGGCGAGAACGGCTTCGCCGCCGGCGTCAACAACCGCGGCCAGGTGGTCGGCTGGGCGGAGACGGCGGTGCACGATCCGACCTGCCACACGCCGCAGGTGCTGCAGTTTCGCGCCGTGGTATGGGAGCCGAAGCGGGGGACGACGCGCCAGCTGCCGCCGCTGCCCGGCGATTCGACGTCGGCGGCAACGGCGATCAACCAGCGGGGCCAGGTGGTCGGCCTCTCCGGCGAGTGCGATGTCGCGGTCGGCCGAAAGAGCGGCACGCACGCCGTGCTGTGGGACGGGTCGTCGATCATCGATCTCGGCAGCCTGGGCGGCGACTACTGGCGCACGCCGATGGCGATCAACAACGCCGGCGTCGTGGTGGGATTCACCAATCCTCCCGACGGCGATTTCGACGGCGACAGCCTGCGGGCCTTCGTCTGGACCCGGAGCGGCGGGATGCAGGATCTCGGTCGGTTCCCAGGCGGTCAGTTCAGCGAAGCGCTGGGGGTCAACGACTCGGGGCGGATCGTCGGCGTCTCGTGCGCCGATGTCTGCAAGGCGGTCCTGTGGCGGGACGGGCAGATGTACCGGCTCCAGGACCTGATCAGCGGCGGAACGCCGGACCTGCTCTGGTCGGCGCGGGGGATTAATGCCGCCGGACAGATCACCGGCCGGCTGATCGATCACCTGACGAAGAAGTTCGTGACCTACGTGGCGACACCGTTGACGCCATAGGAGAAATGCGCTACCGGCTTTTGGCGTCGGCCGTCGGCTGAGCCCCCAGCCTCGATTGCCGACGCCGATTGTCGATAGCGCTTTTCCAAAGCTTCAGCTCCCAGTTTTGTCCAACCAAGTCCTTTCCGAAGCTGTGATGACGGTCTTCTTCTGTTAGCCGATACCCCGCCGCTTCATAAATGCGGCGCGCGGCCTGCAGCACGCTGTTCGTCCACAGCACGACACGGCGGTAGCCGACCTGGCGGGCGAAGCGGGAGCACTCTTCGACCAACCGGGCGCCGATGCCGAGCCCGCGCGCGCTCGGGTCGACGAGCAGCAGGCGGAGTTGCCCCACGGTGGAGGTCTTGCGTACCAGGAACACGCATCCGACGTTCACCCCGTCGCGCTCGGCGATCCAGCAGCGCTCACGCTGGGGATCGAAGTGCCGCACGAACTTCGCGACGATCTCCGCGACCAATGCCTCGAAGGTGGCGTCCCAGCCGTATTCCCGAGCGTAGATGGCGCCATGGCGCTGCACCACCCAACCCATGTCACCGGGTCGCGGCGCCCGGAGGAGAACGGAGAGTCGGGTCGGTGGAGGCGCCTCCAGGATCGTTTCGATGGTGCGCATCGATTCGACGAGGCGCGTCTGCGCATCCTCGGCCAGCGGTCGCAACAGCGCGCGCACATTGCGCGTCGAGTCGCGGTCGATCGTCGCAAACGCCTTCCGTCCGCGCGACGTCAATCGCAGCAACCGCTGTCGACCGTCGGCGGCGGATGTCGTGCGCTCCATGAGGCCGCGGTTCTCGAATACCTCGAGGATGCGGCTCAGGTAGCCGGCGTCGAGCCGCAATGCCGCGCAGAGGGCGCGCGCGGTGGTGTCGTCCTGGTGCGCCAGCTCGTACAGGACCCGCGCTTCGGTGAGCGAGAAGGGGCTTGCGAGCAGGTGTTCTTGTAGCGCACCGATCTGGCGAGTATAGAATCGATTGAAGCGCCGCACGGTGTCGATTCGAGTGGCGGGAGTAGGCGTGGGCATGACGGGAAGTATGCAAATTACTTGACTTTGTCAACTAATTAGCCCACCCCGAACCCGCGAGCCGCCATGGGCGACCGACGGACAACTGTCGATCGTATGGATTCTCAAAGAGGCGAAATAGCCCGGTTCTTGCAGAACGCCGACTGCCTGGTCAGCTTTCCCACTCTCCGGCGCCGTAGCCAAGTGGTAAGGCAGAGGTCTGCAAAACCTCCATCCGACGGTTCGATTCCGTCCGGCGCCTCTCTCGTCACGCGCCACGCACCCGTCGCGGCGGTCCCTATTTGTGTCCTCGGCGTCTCGACAGCGCAGACACAACACTGCCCAGGATCTGTTACTCCGAGGAGTCATCGCTCGGCGGCGGCTGCATAGCTCGTCCCACCGTAGGCCGAGGGCCGCTCTCCGACGATGTTCGGCAGTTTCAGTCCGGCACCGCGCACAAGGTCGGCGAGCTGGGACCGGGAAATCGGATAGGGCACCCACCGGTTTGGGCCCCGGCCATCATACTCGACAATCACGACGCGCCCTTTGGGACCGAGCCACGGCACGAGTCGGCCCAGCAGCTTATCCGGCTCACGGAAATAGTGCAGGACATTGGCGAACAACAGCCCGTCGAGCCGCGGTCGAGGATCCCCAGGGAGCTCGAACGGGTGCGCCAGATCGGCGACGACCGGGATCACGCCGTCGCTCTTGAGACGCGACAGTGACTTGCGATCGCGATCGATCGCGTAGACGCGGCTCCCCGGTCCGAGCAGACGCACCAGCGCGCATGTGAACGATCCGCCCCCGGCGCCAACGTCCGCCCAGACTCCCCGAGTCTGAGGGATCGCTCCGGCAATCAGCGATTCGGCGTCACGTGCGTCCATGGCGAGGCATGAACACGTTGTCGCCGGCACTTTGTTCCCGGACTATGTTGCGTCGTGCTCGTCCCCAAGCTCGTCACCACCCTTCGTACGTACGACCGACGGCAGCTCTGGGCGGACACGATGGCCGGCATCATCGTCGGCATCGTGGCGCTGCCGCTCGCCATCGCTTTCGCAATCGCCAGCGGCGTCAGCCCGGAGCGCGGCCTCTTCACGGCGATCGTCGCCGGCTTCCTGATCTCGGCGCTGGGCGGCTCGCGCGTCCAGATCGGGGGGCCGACCGGAGCCTTCGTCGTCATCGTCTACGCGATCGTGCAGCAGCACGGGGTGACGGGTCTCGCCGCAGCCACGATCATGGCGGGGATCATCCTCGTCGCCTTCGGTCTGGTGGGGCTGGGCGGCGCGATCAAGTTCATTCCCCATCCGGTAACGATCGGGTTCACGAGCGGCATCGCTCTGATCATCTTCTCGAGCCAGGTGAAGGATTTTTTCGGACTGTCGCTCGCCACCGTTCCGGCCCCCTTCATCGACAAATGGCGCGCCTTTGCAGCGGCGGGCGGATCGATCAACGGCTGGGCGCTCGTCGTTTCTCTGCTGACGCTCGTGATCGTGGTCGGCTGGCCCTACCTCAGCCGCCGCATCCCGAGCCCCTTCGTCGCGCTGATGGTGTGCACGACGATCGTCCAGCTGTTCCACCTTCCGGTCGAAACGATCGGCAGCCGCTTCGGAGTGATCGACGCCGCGTTGCCGAAGCCCTCGCTCCCGGCTGTCGGATGGCACGATCTGCCCGGCCTCCTCGGGCCGGCGTTCACGATCGCCATGCTGGGGGCGATCGAATCGCTGCTGTCGGCGGTGGTGTCGGACGGCATGATCGGTGGCCGGCACCGCTCGAATATGGAGCTGGTCGCCCAGGGCGTCGCGAACATCGCGTCGCCGCTGTTCGGCGGGATCCCCGCCACGGGGGCGATCGCCCGCACCGCGACCAACGTCAAGAACGGCGGCCGCACGCCGGTGGCCGGAATCATACACGCGGTCACGCTGCTCGGGATCACGCTGTTCTTCGGTCGCTGGGCGGGATTCATTCCTTTCGCGGTCCTCGCCGGCATCCTCGTCGTGGTCGCCTACCGCATGAGCGAGTGGCGCACGTTCCGGGCGGAGCTCCGCGCTCCCAAGAGCGACGTCGCGGTGCTGCTCGCGACATTCCTCCTCACGGTCCTCGTCGATCTCACGGTGGCCATCGAAACGGGAATGGTGCTCGCCGCCTTCCTCTTCATGCGCCGCATGGCCGAGGTGACGAATATCAGCGTGCTGACGCACGAGTTTGTGGACCCGGCCGACGATTTCGAGACCGATCCCAACGCCGTGCGCCGCCGGGCTGTGCCGCCCGGGGTCGAGGTCTACGAGATCACTGGCCCCTTCTTCTTCGGAGCAGCGGAGCTGTTCAAAGACCGGTTGGGGCGCGTGGCGGGACGTCCCAAGGTCCTCATCCTGCGCCTGCGTCACGTCCCCGCGATCGACTCGACTGGTCTCAACATGCTCCGCGACTTGGTGCACCGCTGCCGCCGGGAGGGGACGCTGGTCGTGCTGTCCGATGTGCACGCCCAACCCGTGGTCGCCCTCGAGCGATCGGGGTTGTACGGGGAGATCGAGGAGGTGAACGTCCTCGGCAACATCGACGACGCACTGAATCGGGCACGGGAGGTCGTCGGGTTGCCGGCCGTCCCCCCTCCGTCGTTCGCGACGCCGACCGTCGCTCGCGAGGCTCGTCCCGGTACGGCATCTTAGCACCATGGCGAACACTCCCACGATCCAGTTCCTCGGTGCTGCCGGCACCGTCACCGGCTCGATGCATCTCGTCACCGCCAACGGGCACCGCGTGCTGCTCGATTGCGGGCTGTTCCAGGGGTTGAAGGAGCTGCGCGAGCGTAACTGGCGCGATTTCGCGTTCGACCCCCGGAGCCTCGACGCCGTCGTCATCTCGCACGCGCACATCGATCACACCGGGGCGCTGCCGCTCCTGGTGCGCCGCGGCTACCGGGGCCCGAGCTACTGCACGCGGGCGACGATCGACCTGCTCGGCGTGCTGCTGCCGGATTCCGCCCACCTCCAGGAAGAGGATGCGGAGCGTGCGAACCGGCTCCATTACTCGAAGCACTCTCCGGCGCTGCCGCTGTATACCGCGTCCGACGCGCAACAGGCGTTGTCGCAGCTGAAGGCGGCGCCACCATACGGCCAATCGTTTTCCGTTGTGGGCGACATCGTCGTCACCTACCGGCAGGCCGGCCACATCCTCGGCGCGGGGACGGTAGACGTGAAGCTCGGGGCGGGCCCGCGCATCGTCTTCAGCGGTGATCTGGGACGCTACGACCGGCCGATCCTCCCTGATCCCGTGCCAGTAACCGAGGCCGACGTGTTGCTGGTCGAATCGACCTATGGTGACCGCGTGCACCCGCCGGGGACCGACGACGAGCTGGCCGCCGTGGTGAAAGCGACCGCCGAGCGGGGTGGGGTCCTCGTCGTACCGGCGTTCGTGGTGGATCGGACGCAGGAGTTGCTGTGGATGCTTCATCACCTCGAGGACGCCGGACGCATCCCCCAGCTGCCGGTGTATGTCGACAGTCCCTCCGCAACCGACGTGACGGAGATCTACCTGCACCATCCCGAAGATCTCGACGAGCAATGCCTCGCCGAGCTGCGCAGCGGCCACACGCCGCTGCACACGGCGCACTGCTCGTTCGTGAAAAGCGTCGAGGAATCGAAACGCCTCAACGATCTGCGCGGGTCCGCGATCATCATCTCGGCCTCGGGGATGGCGACCGGTGGTCGCATCCTGCATCACCTTGCGCACCGGCTCCCCGATCCCAAGACGACGGTGCTGTTGGTGGGCTTCCAGGCACTCGGCACCCGTGGTCGCGCGCTGCAGGACGGTGCGAAGACGCTGAAACTGTTCGGCGAGGACGTGCCGGTGCAGGCCCATGTGGAGACGATTCACGGTCTCTCGGCCCACGCCGATCAGAACGAGATGCTGCGCTGGCTCGGCGGATTCACCCGCGCGCCGCGCACGACGTACCTCGTGCACGGCGAGCCGCAATCGGCGAAAGCGCTCGGGGATCTGATTGCCGCCAAGCTGAAATGGACCACCCAGGTCGCGCAGGATGGCCAGCAGGCTCCGGTGTGAGCGAGTTCCAGCCTCCCGTCATCATCCCTGCCGCGGCGATCGCGGATCGGGTCGACGAGCTCGCCCGTCGGATCTCGCACGATCACGCCGGCGTCGAAGACTTGCTGATGGTCGGGGTCTTGCGCGGCTCCTACATGTTTCTCGCCGATCTCACCCGGCGCCTGACGGTGCCCTGCTCGGTGGATTTCATCTCCCTGACCGAATACGACCGTGGCAATCTCCCGGCGGGCTCGGTTCGTCTGGCGATGGATCTGCGAATCGACATCAAGGGACGGCACGTCGTCCTGGTGGAGGACATCGTCAGCTCGGGTTGCACCCTGGGCTATCTCGTGAAGACCCTCGAGCTGCGCGAGCCCGCGTCGGTCCGGACCTGCGTCCTGGCGCGCAAGCGCGGGCACGAGCACCTCGCGGTGCGCCTCGATTACGTGGGGTTCGAGATCCCGGACCGCTGGGTGGTGGGGTACGGCCTCGACTACGACAACAAGTACCGGACGTTTCCGTACATCGGAGTTGTGCACGCGCCCGATCCCGACTGAACGGCAAGAAACAAATAATGCAGAATGTCAAATGTAGAATGATCAATGTTCAAGTAAGGCGTTCACTGAGCGCAGTGTAGGACCGCTGCTCCCCGCGAACGACCAGCCCGCAGATCCGCGAGTGCGTCGTTCGCTCGCTCTAACGGATATGCCTCCACCATCGTCCGGACGGGAATTTTTCCGGCGACCCGCAGGAACTCGGTGCCGTCGCCGCGCGTCAGGTTCGCCACCGATCGCACCACACGCTCTCCCCACAAGAGATGGTACGGGAAGGCGGGGATATCACTCATGTGAATTCCCGCGCATACCACCGTACCGCCTTTGACCAACGCGGCGAGGGCGGTCGGCACGAGCGCACCAACGGGGGCGAAGATGATCGCCGCGTCGAGGGGTTCCGGCGCGGGGCCGTCCGAGGCACCCGCCCATGCTGCGCCAAGCTCACGCGCGAACTGTTGCCCCGGCTCGTCGCCCGGTCGCGTGAACGCAAACACGCGTCGGCCTTCGTAGCGCGCGACCTGGGTCACGATGTGGGCCGCCGCGCCGAAGCCGTAAATGCCAAGGCGTTCGGCGTCGCCGGTCAGGACGAGAGACCGGTAGCCGATCAATCCGGCGCAGAGCAGCGGCGCGGCAGCGAGGTCGTCGAATCCGTCGGGGAGTGGAAAGCAGAATCGTTCATCGGCGACGGCCCGCTCCGCGTAGCCGCCGTCCCGCTGGTAACCGGTGAACTGGGCGCGGTCGCAGAGATTCTCCCGGCCCGAACGGCAATAGCCGCACCTGCCGCACGACCAGCCGAGCCAGGGGACGCCAACGCGCGCGCCGGTCGCGAAGCGGGTGGCACCGGTCCCGCTCTCGAGCACGGTGCCGACAATCTCGTGTCCCAGCACGAGCGGCAGTTTGGGGTGCTCGAGGTCGCCGTCGACGACGTGCAGATCGGTGCGACACACGCCGCACGCGTGAACGCGCAGCAGGACTTCGCCGGCACCAGGTCGGGGGTCAGCGAGAACGGCGTCCCGGAGGGGACGGCCGGGGGCGTCCAGCAGCATGGCGCGCATCGTCCCCTAAGGCTCCAGCCGGGACGCCGATGCGACAAGGCCCGCGGTCACAGGCTACCCTGCGGTACTACCCTGAATGTGAGCCGCGAAACAACCAGTAGTACACCGGCGCTCCCAGCGCCACGATTCCCAGACCGAATGCCGCCTGCAACGGGTTGTGTCCCGCCAGCAGGAAGAGCAGCACGGCGACCAGTGCCAGGAAGAGGATCGGCGTCAGGGGGTAGCCGGGGGTCCGGTATGCCAGCGCCGCGGCGGGCGAACGGCGTCGCACGACGAACAGCCCCGCGACGGTCAGACCCAGGAACAACACCGTCACGAAGATGAAGTACGCGAGGATCTGGTTGAACGAGCCCGACACCACGAGCACCGATGCGAGCGTCGCCTGGATGGCAATGGCGCGGGCAGGGGTCCCAAACCGCGGGTGCACCGCCGCCACCGCCTTGAAAAACACGCCGTCATTGGCCATCGCGTAGTACACGCGCGGCAACGCCATCAACAACGCGAGCAGGCTCCCCAACACCGCGATGATGACGATCGCGGCGAAGATTTTCCCGCCCGCTGCGCCGAACAGCACGGCGCCGACTTGCGCAGCGAACGCCTCCCCCGAAGTCACTTGCTCGAGCGGCACGAGATACAAGAAGACAGCGCTGGTGAGGATGTAGACTGCGGCGACGGCCGCGACGCCAATAGCCAGGGCCCGCGGGACGGTGCGCTCGGGATCGCGTGCCTCGCCGGCGAGCTTGCTGATCTCCCACCAGCCGCCGAAGGCAAAGAAAGCTCCGATCAGCGCAGGGGCGAGCGCGCCGGGCAGGGGATCCGAGCCGGGATGCTGCACAACGAACGGCAAGAAATTCGACCAATGTCCCGCGCGTAGCGCGAGCGCGAGGACGGCTATCAGTGCGAGGGCGCCCAATTTCAGCGCGGTGAACCACTGCATCACCCGGGCTCCGAGTCGTACGCCGATCACGTTTACGCCTGCTAGTCCTGCGATCGTCAGAACGGCCACGGCTTTCTGGGCGCCGGCCGAGAGCGGGACGACAAACGCGACATAGCTGGCGAGCCCCACCGCGAGCAGCGCGGTGATCCCCGGGTCCATCACGAGCATGCATTTCCATCCATAAAGGAAGGAGACGGCCGACCCATACGCTTCGCGGAGGTACACGTACCCGCCGCCGGCTTCCGGATAGCGCGCGGCCAGCTCCCCGTAGCAGAGCGCCCCGGCGAGTGCCATGCCGGCCATGACGAGCCACACCACCAACAACCAGAAAGGTGAGCCGAGGGAGCGGGCCATCCCCGCGGGGGTGAGGAAGATTCCGACAGCGATCACTTCGCCGATCACGAGCGCGGTGACCGCGCCGACGCCCAACTGTCGAGTCAAGGAAGTCATGGGGGGCGTAAAGCTGCACTCCTTCATGATGATGCCAAGGCCCGTTGTGCGTGAAAATCTTATTGACTCTCAGACTGCGATGTTGCAGGATGAAGCGCCGCTGTGGCCATACTTCCAACGGGGGGGCTCATGAGGTCGATCGGGAAGGCAGCACTTCGCTCGCTCGCGGCGATGGCGGCGCTCACCGTCTTGGGCGTTTCCGTGATCGCGGCGCAGCATCCCCAGGTCCGCAAAGGCTTCTGGATCGGGTTCGGCTTCGGCTACGGGTCGAGCAACGTGAGTTGTGACGGCTGCCCGTCCACGAGCCGCGAGAGTGGCGGGGCGGGGTTCATCAAGCTCGGTGGGACCGTGAGCGACAAGGTGTTGCTGGGAGGGGAGATCAACGCCTGGACAAAATCATCGGGCGGCGTGACGGCGGATCTCGGGAACGTCTCGTTCGCGGCGTACTTCTATCCCCAACCGAAGTCCGGCTTCTTCCTCAAGGGCGGTGTGGGGTTCGCCACCACGCGCCTGCACAACAGCGGCACAGCGGACGCCAACGGCTACGGGTTCGTCATGGGTCTGGGGTACGACATCCGGGTGGGAACGAACATCTCCATCACGCCGGTCGGCAACTTCTACTTCGGTTCCGATGGCGATCTGACGGAAAGCGGGACCACGCTAGAAACCGGATGGAAGCACAACGTCTACGACTTCGGTCTGGGAATCACCTTCCACTAAGCATGGGTCACCCGGGGCCTCATTGGAGGCCCCGGGCAGCAGGTACTGCCCCGTGACCGGCACGGGAGTGTCGCGCTGCAGAGTCGTCCCATGCCCAATTGCCCACCCTGGTTGTATCCCCGGCGATACGCCGTACCGGCGCTCGTCAGGCCGCAGCTGAATCCCGATCCGGCGCTGACCGACGCGAAATAGAGGCCGCCTTTAACGGGTGCCGGCAGCGCGCGCTGAGAAGGGGTTCACACGGAAACGGAAGCGAGCTGGCGCAGCACGTACTCGAGAATGCCGCCGTGGCGGTAGTACTGCAGCTCCTGGGGCGTGTCGATGCGGATCGTGGTAGTGAACGCGACGCTCCTCCCATCGGCGCGGGTCGCCTTCACCGGCAGTGCCTTGCCGCGGGGGAATCCCTCGGTGAGCAGCACGGCGAGCCCCGCGAACTCGAAGATTTCTTCGCCCGTCAACCCGAGCGTTGCGGCGCTCTGATCGGTCGCGAACTGCAGCGGCAGAATGCCCATGCCCACGAGGTTCGAGCGGTGGATCCGCTCGTAGCTCTCGGCGATCACCGCCCGCACGCCGAGCAAGCGGGGACCCTTCGCCGCCCAATCGCGCGACGACCCGGAGCCGTACTCCTTTCCGGCGAGCACGACGAGCGGCGTCCCCTCCGCCTGGTATTTCACCGATGCTTCGTAAATCGTCATCTCCTGCCCGTCGGGGAGGTGCCGCGTTACCGGACCTTCGGTGCCGGGAGCGAGCAGGTTCTTGAGCCGCACGTTGGCGAACGTGCCGCGGATCATCACCTCGTGGTTGCCGCGCCGCGCGCCGTACGAGTTGAAGTCGATCGGTTGGACACCATGCGACACCAAATAATGTCCGGCGGGACTGGTTTTCTTGATCGACCCGGCGGGCGAGATGTGATCGGTGGTGATTGAATCGCTCAAGACGCACAGCGCACGGGCGCCGGTGATGTCGTTCACCGGGGGAGGGGTGCGCGGCATCCCGTCGAAGTACGGCGCCTGCCGGATGTAGGTCGAATCCTTCTCCCACGCGAAGCGGTCGCCCGCGGGGACGGGAAGGCCGCGCCACCGCTCGTCGCCGCTGAACACCCCACTGTACGACTTGTGGAACATCGCGGACTTGATCGAGCTGCGGATCAGTGCATCCACTTCCTTTTCACTCGGCCAGATGTCGCGCAAATAGACGGGCTTGCCGTCCTTCCCCGTACCGAGCGGATCCTTTTGGAGATCGATGTCGACGGTCCCGGCGAGGGCGTACGCGACGACGAGCGGCGGGGAAGCGAGATAGTTGGCCCGGACCTCCTGCTGGATGCGCCCTTCGAAGTTGCGGTTTCCCGAGAGCACGGAACACACGACCAGCTCGCCCTCGGCGACGGCCGCAGAGACCTCATCCGGAAGCGGACCCGAGTTGCCGATACAGGTGGTACAGCCGTAGCCAACCAGATGGAAGCGCAGCTGCTCGAGGTACGGGGTCAGGCCCGCCTGGTCGAGATAGTCGGTGACGACTTTCGACCCGGGGGCGAGACTGGTCTTCACGCACGGTGCGGTGCGCAGGCCCTTTTCGACCGCCTTCTTCGCGAGCAGTCCGGCCGCGATCATCACCGACGGATTCGAGGTATTGGTGCAGCTCGTGATCGCGGCGATCACCACCGATCCGTGCCGCAGCTGGCAGTCCTCGCCATTGATCGTGAGGACGACATGCGTGGGGCGCGCCGGCGCCGCGGCGACCGCGGTTCCACCGCCTTCGCTCTCCCAGCGACCCAGGGGAGCGGCGATGGGCGAGGTGGGCTTGATCAACGTCGGCAGCGCCGCAAGGAAGTTGTCGCGGACCTTGGCGAGCGAGACGCGGTCCTGCGGGCGCCGGGGCCCCGCGAGACTCGGCTCCACGGTGCCGAGGTCGAGGCTCAGGGTGTCGGAGTAAGCGGCCTCGGGGGACTGGGCGGTGTGAAACAGGCCCTGCTCCTTGCAGTACGCTTCGACGAGCGCGACCTGCTCCTTGGGGCGTCCCGTGAACTCGAGGTAACGCAAGGTTTCCGCGTCCACGGGGAAGATGCCGCACGTCGCACCGTACTCGGGAGCCATGTTGCCGATCGTCGCCCGGTCGGCGAGCGGGAGTGTGGCGATCCCGGGTCCATAGAACTCGACGAATTTTCCGACGACGCCCTTCTTCCGCAGCATTTCGGTCACGGTGAGGACGAGATCGGTCGCGGTGGCCCCTTCGGCCAGCTTGCCCGTGAGCCGGAATCCCACGACCTCGGGGATCAGCATCGACACCGGCTGGCCCAGCATCGCCGCCTCGGCTTCGATACCGCCGACGCCCCAGCCGAGCACGCCGAGCCCGTTCACCATCGTCGTGTGGGAATCGGTCCCGACGAGCGTATCGGGATACGCCTGCGGAGTCTTTCCCTCCGAGCTGAAAACGACACGCGCCAAGTACTCGAGGTTCACCTGGTGCACGATCCCCGTGTCGGGAGGGACGACGCGAAAGCCCTGGAACGTCTGCTGTGCCCAGCGCAGCAGGGCGTAGCGCTCGCGGTTGCGGCGAAACTCGAGCTCGGCGTTGGTCTGAAACGCCGTCTTGGTGCCGAACTCGTCCACAATTACCGAGTGATCGATCACGAGCTCCGCGGGGAGCAGCGGGTTGACGCGTTTCGGGTCACCGCCCATCTGCGCCATGGCGTCGCGCATCGCGGCGAGATCGACGACCGCGGGGACGCCGGTGAAGTCCTGCATCAGCACGCGCGCCGGCATGAACGCGATCTCGCTGTCGGGTACCCGGCCGGGTGCCCAGCGCGCCAGCTTTTCGACGTCGGCCGCCGTGACGGTGCGGCCGTCTTCCAGCCGCAGCAGGTTTTCGAGCAGGATCTTGAGCGAGTACGGGAGTCCGGCGACGGCGATGTCGCGTTGCTCGAGGGCGGTAAGCCGGAAGATCTCGTAGCGGCGCGCGCCGACCGAAAGCGTGCCGCGCGCGCCGAAACTGTTGCCGGAGGTCATTGGACCACTTTGATCGCGGTGACGAAATACTCCGTGTCGCCGAAGCAGCTGGTGGGGAGGCCCTTGTGCTGCTCGTACGTCAGGACGACGCGCTTGCCCAGCGATGCGTTGATGTATTGCGCGACGTTGCCGTCCCGCACGGTGAAGTCGAAGCGCTCCGGGGATAACGTGCCGGGCAGAGGCAGCATGGCGAATTCACCTTCCCACGTTTTGCAGATCCAGCCTTTGCGCGAGAATTTCTGCACGTAGCCCGGCCCGCGGTCACCCTTGGAAAAGCTGTATGTCAGGGCCGACCAGGTGTAGATCGCAAAAATGAGGAACGGTATGGCCACGATCCCTGCGATAATCCACTTGGCGCGCTTGGATAGCTGAAACGAGAAGTTCATGTGATCAAATCTACCTCGTACTCTTCCTGCTTATAAGGGACGAAGCCGCGCGCCAGGTAATTCGGCAGCGCGTTGGCGTGATCGAGTGTGCAGGTGTGCAGCCACACGCGCGCAGGCCCGAGCGTCCAGGCGTCGCGCACCGCGCACGACAGCAGATGCTTTCCCAGTCCGCGGCCGACTTCTTCCGGGGCGACGCCGAAGTACGCCACTTCGACGGAGCGGTCTTCCGGCACCTGGCGCAGCTCGTAATACCCGGCGAGCGCGTCGCGGCGCCGCGCGAGAAAAAAAGTGATGGCGGCATTGGCGAGGTGCGCGCGGATCTCGTCGTCCGTCCAGTCCCAACGGTCGCGCCAGTGGTGCGCTACACCCACGGTGCGGTAACACTGCCGGTAGAGCTCCGGGGCGGGCACGGGAATGTGGGCCACGGCGATGTCGGGAAAGGTCCCGGATGCCGGTCGAAACTGACCGGGATCCTGAAGCTCGAGGTAGGTGCGCGTGACTCGCATGGCTGGGCGCTGGCTGTTAATTTTACCGTATGACGACGTCCTCCCGCAGTGCCGTGATGCACACGGTTCCCCTGCCGCTCGCGCTGCACCTCGCCAGCTACACGGTGATGGGCTTGTTCTGCATGTTCGCCGGCGGGCTCAACCTCATCGACCCGGGACACATTCTGCGCCTGGGCGTGCCGCTCCTGGCGCTCGCGGGATTCAGTTGGGGGTACGTCTTCGGGATATTGATGGGCCGCAAGGAAGTCTTGGCGTTGGGATTCGTGGCCAGTCTGGCCTATATCGCAGCGGGCGCATTCAAATTTGGCAGTGACCGTCCATTCGGCTTGCTGCTCGCAGCAATTGGGGCCTACGGCTTCGTTGTGCTGTTGATGTACCGCAGACTCATTCTTACCTGATATCCAGCTCCTCCACGCTCCTCAGAGGGGCAGCCGGGATTTCTACGACGAACCGCGCTCCCCCCAGGTCCGAATCTTCTACTCGAATCCGGCCGCCTAACCCGCTCACGACGCGTTGGCAGACGGTCAGACCAAGTCCCGATCCTTCATCGGGACTTTTCGTCGAGAAGAACGGTTCGAAAATTCTGTTGCGAATATCTGGGCGCACTCCCTGTCCCGAATCTTCGACTTGGAGGCGTACCCACCCTTCCCGCGCACGCGTGGCAATGCGGATGGTGGCGGGCGGGTGGTCCCGCACCGCATGCTCCGCGTTGTTGACGAGGTGCAGGATGACCTGCATCAGCTCCTGACCCAGCCCGAGCACGGGCGGGGCCGCCTCATCGAGATCGGTCTGGATGGTGACGTTCTCGGAGCGCAGCACGCTGCGGCGGATCTCGGACAGGTCCAGCACGATGTGATTGAGCTGGATCGGAGTCGGGGTCATGTCGGTGCGACGCACCAGCTGCATGAGACTGCGGATGATGCTCGCGGCGCGGTCCACCTCCCGAATGATCGTCCGCGCGGCCTCTCCGGTGCCCGGGTTGGCATCGCCGCTCAGCAGCTCCGCTTCCATGCGAATCGTGGCGAGAGGGTTGTTCACCTCGTGCGCCACCCCGCTCGCGATTTCTCCGACCGTCGCCAGTTTCTCGCGCGCCACCATTTCGTGCTGCGCCCGGAGCTCCTCGGTGCGGTCGTACAGCGCGACCAGCAGGTCGCTGGAGCCGAGTCCTTCGAGATCGGTCACGGTGCAATCGCAGATGCGACGGTCGCCCGACGCATGGGTGACGAGGACCCTGCCATGCCACGGTCCCTCCGTCCGCGCCGTGGCCAACGCCTCGGCGAGCGACCCCTCCGCCATCGTGATGCCGAGATCGGCGAGCCGCGTGCCGACGGCGGCGGCGCGATCCTGCAGCGCCAGCACGCGCCGCCCTGCTTCGTTGACGAGGTGCAGGCGGCCGTCGCCGTCCACCAGCAGCAAGGGCAGCGGGCTGGCGTTGACCATGGCGACCGCCCGGTCGGCGGTGGCGCGCGTCGCGTGGACCGCGTTGCTCAGCTCCAGCCCACCCGCCACGTGGGCGGCGACGCCCATGAAGAAGTGCAGGTCGGCGAGTGTGAACACCGGCGGCGGCTGCGCGTCCGCTCCGCCGCGCCGGAACCGCACCAGGCCGATCGCGCCGAGCACCCCGGTCGCCGATTGCAGCGGCACGATGAGCGCCGCCCGGGCGTGCGCCGCCGACAACGCGGACGGCGGCAGGTAGATGTCCGGCTCCTCGCGCACGTTGTCGGTGATCAGGGCTTCGCCACTCTTCACCACGCGCCCGGTGGTGCTCTGGTCGAGCGGGATCCGCATGCCGTCCAGCTCCGCCGATCGCCCCAGCGCCACGATGATGCGCAGGTGGTCGTCCCCCGGTTCGAGCAGCGCCGCATAGGCTCCCTCGGCGTCGTACAGGCGCATCACGCTCTGCAGCGTGTAGCGCAGCATCAGATCGCGCTCGGGAGCGGCGAGCAGCCAGCGCGACAGCTCGATGACGAAATTGCCAAGCCGCTGGTCGTGCTCCAACGCCGCCCGTTGGGCGACCATCAAGGCGAGCTGTCCTGTCAGCTCCAGCGCCGCTTCCAGCCCGTCGACCGGTCTTCCGGTGGGAAGGGTGTGCAGCTCCGCATCGACGCGCCGGTCGGCGTCGCTCCAGACGACGAGCCGGGGCGCGGCGATCGGCTGGCCGTCGGTTTTCACGGTGCCGCGCTGGCGCTGTCCCTCATACCGCAGCACGACGTGGGCGGCGCCCGACCACTCGCGCAGGGCGGCGGCGGCGCGATCCCAGAATTCCGGAACCGTTTTGGATTCGCGGGCTGCGGACACCAGGGCGAGGGGCAGGTCCACGTGTTAAGACTAACGGCGTAAGGAAAAGGCGTAAGGTGAGAATGCGTATGGAAGAATCGCGAGACGTATTTCCGGTTCCCCCGACGTCTCACGCCATAGGTTGTTTCCTTACGTCACCTAGGTGTGGATGACTCCCGGATAATTCTCCGACCTCACCGGATATCCGGGAAAAACCGGACTCAAGTCAGTTGCCCCCAAGTGGCGAACCAGGATCTCGCCGAACAAATCGCGGAAGTCCGTCGTGACGGCGAGGTCTCGTCCCTCGTACCGCGCGGCGGGATCGAGAGTCGGCCACTTCCCGAGCACCCGGCCGCCGCGGACGGTGCCGCCCAACGCGAGCATCGCCGTGGCGTGGCCGTGATCGGTGCCGCTGTTGCCGTTCTCGCGCACGGTGCGGCCGAACTCCGACATCGTGAGCACGACGACGCGGCGCATCCGCTCGCCCAGATCGGATGCGAACGCGGCGAGCGCGCCGCCCAGCTCCTGCAGCCGCGCCGCGAGCTGCCCTTCACTCGATCCCTGATTGACGTGCGTGTCCCACCCCGTGGCGTCGAGAAAGGCGACCCGCAGGCCCAGATCGGACTTGATGAGCTGAGCGATCTGCAGCAGCGCGTGACCGATGCGGCCGCGCGGGTACTCAGCGCCGTGGTCCGGCTGGTAGTGCAGCGGGTTTGCCTGCTGCAGCCGTTGCACCGCCTCGAAGCCTTCGCGTCCGCTCGTAGCGAGCAGCCCCGTCTCCGCGCCCTGATACAGCGCCTCGAAGGCGCGGGTCAGCTTGTCACGCGCCCCCGGCTGCGGCACGCGCAGCCCGAACGCCTGGAGATCGTCGATCGCCAGCGACGGAGCGGAGCCGGCGAGAATGCGCGGGAGCTCCGGTCCGAACGCGACCGCCCGAAACGGCGTGTTGGCGTGCTCGGCGTCATGCTGGCAGTAGCGGTTGAGCCACCCGTCGGGCGTAGCCTTCGCCCCGGGCGTCCCGGTCTCCATGTAATCCTGGGCGTCGAAATGGCTGCGCGTCGCATCAGGGGAGCCAACGGCATGCACCACGGCGAGGCTCTTGTTGTCCCACCACGGTTTCAGGACGGCGAGCGCGGGGTGCAACCCGAAATGGCCGTCCAGGTCCACCACGTCCGCCGCCGGCACGGCGATGCGGGGGCGCTCTCTGTAATAGAACGGATCGCCGTGCGGGACGATGACGTTGAGACCGTCGACGGCACCGCGCATGAAAAGACAAACAAGAACAGAGCGGTCAAGGGCGGTGGAGGGCGGTGAAAGACGGTGAAGGGCGTAGGCCGCGCGTTCCAGGAATAGAGGATCCATCCCCAGACTGAACAACGCCAGGCCACCTGATTTCACAAAGACTCTGCGCGATACCGTCATTGCCGTTGAAACTCCGGTCCACCCAACGCCAATCCGATCACCAGCGCCCGCGCCGCGATCGGGTCGGGGACGCCGGCGACCTCGTGGCGTAACACCTGGTCGCTGTGGGTCGTGAGGATACCGCCGAGCAGCCGGATGTCGACCGCCTCGATCAGCGCGTTGGCGTCGTCGGTCGCGGGGACGAGGCTGTCGAGGGCGATGGTGACGCCGGGGAGGCGGCCGGCAGCGAGGGCGACCGCCATGTTCATGCGCAACAGCAACGCGCCCGAGTTGACCCACTCCTGTTGTGATTCGGGATATCCCGCCGGTGAGGGCTGCGCGTAGAGCGGCTCGCCGAGACGCCCGATCACCTGGGCGAGCCGCGGCGTCGTGTCGGGATCGCCGCCGGTGGCGCGGAGGGCGCTCACCATGAACTCGAGCGGTGTCTTGACCTTGGTGCGCACCGCCTGGGCGGACCAGAACTCCGGCGACCGGAAGATCGCCTGCAGCACGGCGGCGATATCGCCGTCGGATGGGCCCCACGCCGCCACCGCAGCGTCGACGCAGCCGTCGGGCGGCTCGTCGCTGACGAACCGCGCGCACAGCTGGCGGCTCACGTGGTGCATCGTGGCGGGATCCTGGGCCAGCAGCTTGAGCAGCCGCACCCCTTCGTCCATGCCGTGGCCCGAGGGGAAACGCACCCCCCGGACCATCTTCTCGCCGGAGTCGTGCGCCCAGTCGTTGAACCGGAACCCGCCTCCCTGCTGCGGCCGCTCGATGCTCCAGCCGGTGAAGATGCGCGCCACCGCGATCACGTCCTGCTGCGTGTACCCGCCGTCCACTCCCAGCGTGTGCAGCTCCAACAGCTCGCGGGCGTAGTTCTCGTTCAGTCCCTGCGGCAGGCGCGCCAGCATCTGCTCGCGCCGCGCATCGTCGATCCCGGCGAGGCGCCCGAGTGCCGGCGGCTCGGCGCCCGGAGCGACGCTCTGCCAGTTGTCGAGATAGAACAGCATCGCCGGGCTCTTCGCCGTGGCGAGCAGCAGGTCCTGGAAGTGTCCCAGCGCGTGGGGCCGGATCGTGCGCTCGATGTAGGAGGGCGTGAACGCGCGGTCGGCGCCCTTGCCGAAGAAGACGTTGAAATGGTTGGTCCAGAAGTCGACCATCACTTCCTGCAATTGGCGCTCGGAGCGGACGGCGCGTATCACGGCGAGCTGCTGCAGCTGGCCCATCGTCTGCCGCACGCGCAACACGGCCTGCGAATCGACCGGAAGTGGCCGTCGTCGCCCGGGCGGCCCGCTACTGTCCGCGCCATCCCGCCGCGCCGCAATGCGCTGCTGCCGCACGGTGGCGATCGCCCGCGCCAGTGATGCCGGATCTTCCTCGAGAATGGGGAAGGCACTCTCGCGGCGCTCGAGCTCCGGATCGGCGATGCGATCGGGATGCAGTTGGGCGTCGATCCAGTGCATCACGCCGAACGTCGCTACCCGATCGACGTCCCCGGGACGCGGGCCATACGCCAGACGATTGAGGGCGTGGAGGGCGGAGTCGTGCGGTGTGAGGGGCGGCTGCTGGCCGCGCGCGGCCGGAGCGGCGAGAACGGTACAGGCGATGAGTGCGTGGAAGCGTCGCATACGCTCCCCTGTGACGCTAGGGCAGTAGAGGCGTTAAGGAGCTCTTCGGTAGGCTCAAGCTGACGACCGTGTCACCCACGTCTGCCAGGTGTCAGGTGCAGCGCCGATCGTCAGCTCGTTCTGATGGCGGACCAGCGGCTGGCGCAACAGCAGGGGCTCGAGCGCGAGCCTCTCGAGCCAGCGGGTATCGGTGAGCTGGGCGGTGGCAAGGCCCAGCGCCGCAAATCGCTTCGCGCCACGGTCGATCAGGGCCTGCACGCCGAACTTCCGCGCGAACCGCTCCAGCTCGCGCGGGCTCGCGGCCTTCTCGTTCAAGTCCACGAAGTGCGTGCGGATGCGCCGTTCGGCGAAAAAGCGCAGCGCCGCCCGCGTATCGGCGCTCTTCTGGGTGCCGAAGACCTGTACCTCCACTCAGCCTCCTTCGTTCGCGGGTGGCGGTGCGGCCGGGAGAGGTCCTTCGTGCGAGGATCGGGGGTCGCGCATGCGCCGACGGCCAGCGCGACACCGCCCAGGGCCAGCGATTCGAGAAACTCACGTCGCTCGCTCATGCAGCGTCTCCCAGCTGAAATATCAGGGATGAAACAGCAGCTGATCGGTGATGCGCTCGGCGATCGTCGCCGGATCGCCGCCGTTGCGGTTCGTCAAGATGATCACGGTGAAATGGCGGTCGGGGTAGCGCTGGATGGCATTGCGGAAGCCGCTCGTCTCACCGGTGTGGCGCCAGCGCCGGACCCCGCGGTAGGTGTCGATGAACCACCCGAAGCCGTACTGGGTCGAGTCGCTCGGCAGCACCGGCGGCGTCGTCGCCTGCGCCATCGTCGCGGAGTCCATCAACCCGCCGGGATAGAGTGCGTGATCCCAATGCACGAGATTCTCCACGGACGTGTACACACCGCCGTCCCCCAGCGTCGCGCTCGTCACACTCTGATCGGTGGAGAGGAATCGGCCCGAATCGGGCGTATACCCGTAGGCGCGGTTCGCGACGGTGTCGACACCCTCCTGGTGTGCGACGCTCGATGTCATGCCGAGCGGCTTGAAGATCCGGTCCTCGAGAAACCGGGCGAACGACACGGTGGCGACGCGTTCCACGACCAGTGCCAGCAGGCAGTACCCCGAGTTGCTGTACCGGTAGCGCGTTCCCGGCGCGAAGTTCATCGAGTCGCGGGCCGACAGGAGTTTCAGCACGTCCGCGTCCTGCACCTGCACCGTTTGCGTGTCGGGGATCAGGTCTTCATAGTCGAGCACGCCGGAGGTGTGGTTGAGGAGATTGCGGATCGTCACTTGGTGGGATTCCCGTGGCATCTCGCCGAGGATGTCCCGCACCGGCAGGTCGTAGCCGAGCTTCCCGTCCTTCACGAGCAACATGATCGCCATCGCCGTGAACTGCTTCGTGACCGAGGCCAGGCGGTAGGCGGTCCGCGGCGTGGCGGCGACGCCGTTCTTGAGATCCGCCATCCCATAGGCCCGCGACAGCACCACCCGCCCATCCTGAATCACGATCACGCTGGCACCGGGAACGGCGCCGGTGTAATCGGCGAACAGCCCATCGATGGGATCGACCTGGAAGGTCACGGGTGGCAGCGACGGGACGGGTGGAGGTGGAGGCGCGTGACCGCTCGCGCACGCGGTGGCGAGAGCAGCGATGAGCGTGAGAACAGGGGCGCGACCCATCAGCTGCCGGTGGAAAAGCGGACCGCGCCGATCTCGACCAGCCCGTCGAGTGTGGCCTCGAGCTCTCCTGGCTTCAGTCCCGCGTCGCGCGCCAGGTCATCGAGCGAGCGTCGCCCGTCGGCCAGCTCGAGCACCGTCGCGATCGTCGTCGTGGTGCGCGCGACCGAAACGCGGCCGTGCGCCGAGCGCGCGATGAGCAGCGTCGTCGGTTGCTCCGGAGCGTCCGGCGCTACGGCCCATTTCCGCAGCAGGAGCGGCAGGACTGCGGGAAGATCGTGTTTCAGCTCGAGCAGAATCGTACCCTCCACACGCAGCGGGAGCGAGGGACGGGACACGGCCTCAGCAGCAGGGGAGTCATCGCGCCACACACGCCCACCCGATTCGACCACCATCATCGCCCGCTGATACTGTACCAGGTCGTCATGATAGCGAATCGTGGCGATCGTGCCGGTCGCGAGATATGCCGTTACCAGGTCGGCCATGGCGACGGCGGAGTCCCGGCTTCCCAGGACCAGCGCCGGTAGCAGCCGGCCGAAACGCGGACTCGTGAGCACCGCCTCCGGCGCTCGACCCGTCACCGGCGTCAGGGCGCGCGAGTACCGGAAGAAGTGGACCAGGCGCTCGTAGTAATAGTGCCGCGCCAGGAATTTGGCGAAGCGGTCGAGCCGGGCCTCATTCGCGAGCTCCCGCTGCCGCCACTCCGCCGATGCGCGGAACGGCGCGTCGGCGAGGGCCCGGATCAGCGCATCCTGCACGGCGCGATCGCTCACTGGTGTGGCGGGCCCTGCGCGGTGATACGGCCGGGATCGATGCGCCACACCTCACCGTGCTCGTGGTCCGACACCCAGAGCGACCCGAACCCGAAGCGGATCGCGTCGGCTCCCGATCCACCCACGTACTGGTGCGTCACGGCGTGCGTCGTCGCATCGATGCGTGTGACCGGCGTCCCATCGACGCTCACCCACACCGCCCCGGCGCCGGTCGCGATGTCGCCCCATGGGGTCGGGACGCCGGCGGGGATCGAAGTCGCGTACTCATTGCTCGTCGGATCGATCAGCGAGACGGACCCCGTTCGCTGATGCAGCACCCAGACGCCACCCGCGCCCACGGTGAGAAACTTGGGACGGGGCGTGACCGGCACGCTCGCGACGACGGCGTTCTTCCCGGGATCGACACGCATCACCGCGGCGCCGTGCGTGCTCGAAACCCAGAGCGCGGTGGAATCGCCGGCGACGACATAGGAGCCAGCGCCGACGAAAATGCGCTTCTCGATCGCCCCGCTCTGGGCGTTGACGCGCACCAGTGAAGAGATCGCGGCCGTGCTGTCCGTGACGAACAGCCAGAGACTCCCGCCGACGGCGGCCAATGCGCCCTCGTCGTCGACGGTGAAATCGACGGTGAGTGTCCGGTCGACGGCGTTCTTCGCGGGATCGATCTCCACCACGGTGTGGTGCTCGCAATCCGCGACCCAGAGAGAACTGGACGTGACCGCGATGCCGAGGCACGCATGCCCGCTGAGCGGGATCGACGCCGTGACATGGTTGGTGGCAGGATCGATCCGAACGAGCGATGGCGGCCGGTAGTCGACGACCCACACCGATCCGAAACCCATCGTGAGCCAATCCGGTCGCGCCGGAACGGGGATGCGGGCGACGACCGGCAGCGACTCGAGCGGCAGGCGGACGACCTGTGCCAACAGCAGGAGGGGAATCAATTGCCCAGCGCCTTCCGAATGCGTGCGACGCTCGCGAACAGCACGGCGCTCGTGAGCGTCGGCGAGAACGCATCGAACGTCACGGCCCGGACGCCGGGGCAGCGGTTCACCGCGTGCACCAGGAAGTCGAGCATCGCATCCGACGGCGCGGTCGGGGCGATCCACGGCCCCTCGAGGTCGCGATCCTCTTCCACTCCGGCGACGTGCACCTCGACGACGCGCTCCAGGGGAAAGTCGCTCAAGAACGCTCGTGGGTCGAGGCCGTGGTAATACGCTTCGAGCCAGATATGCGGAAGATCGAGGAGAAAGCCCACCTCCGTCCGCTCGAAGAAGCGCCGCAGCCACTGTGCCTCGGGGATGCGGCTCGCCGCGACGTCGAAGAACCCGGGGATGTTTTCCATCACGAGCGGCTGGTCCAGCCGAGCTTTGAGTGCGTTGGCGTTGGCCACGAAGCGGTCGAGGAACTCTTCTGTATAGAGCGGCGGGAAGACGTAGTTGAGATTGTAGGATCCGTCCTCGGTGTGCAAGCATTGGAAGTGCTCGGCGACCCACGGGCTGCGGTACAGCGCGGCGAGCGAGCGAGCCCGCTGGATCGCCGGCTCGTCGAGCGGCTCGGAGAGCTGCCCGAGATAGTCGTGCAGCAGGAGCGTGTAGCGGTCGCGGATCGCCGGCCACCAAGGATCGTCGCCGCGGGGCGGATCGGCCATCGCGAGGTGATCGATGCCCGTGCCACGGGCGAACTCTTGGCCCAGGTGCGGGTTGTAGAATGCTCCGACCATCACGTCGCGCATGGGCCGCTCCCGCTCACCGTACGGGCAGACTCGCCACGAACGGGTCGAACCACTGCCGCCACGCGGCGGCGACGGTATGCGTCCCGTGCCCGCGCGTGATGTCGCTCGTCGGCACGAGGACGTAGCGCCCGCCGTGGACGCGCGCGAGCAGCCGCTCCATGATGCTCAGCTCGGGCGGATTGATCTCATCGTCGGCCGAGTTGATCGCCAATACCGGCGCGGAGATGCGCTCGAGATCAGGGCTGGGATCGTAATCGCGTGACGCGTCGAACTGGTAGACCATGTCGTTGGCATCGGTCGTCGTGGCCCGCTGCGCGAGCCACGCCACGACACTGGAATCGGCCAAGTCCCGCGTCGGCGCGCTGCGCTGCAACTGCAGCGGGCTCGACCCCATGAAGGAAAGCACCTGAACTGCGGCTCTGAGGCCCGGGGGCTGTTTCGTGTAAGAGCCGCCATTCCCAGCGGGGTCCGGGGGCAAGGTGCTGGAGATCCTTG
>JACXTT010003551.1_pt1 | contig 23898 bp, 23 predicted proteins | sample 9270951 | NCBI WGS metagenome assembly JACXTT01 (sample SAMN15532306, study PRJNA645909) | rock metagenome | isolation source: weathered quartz diorite | place: Puerto Rico | collected 2017-06-21
GGCATGATTCCGATCAAGAGCGCGAAAGAAATCGAAAAGATGCGGTTAGCCTGCCGCAGTGCCAGCGACATTCTCGATCGCGTGAGCGAACTGATTCGACCAGGAATTACAACGAAAGAAGTGGACGAAGCGGCCGCCGATTTCATGAGCGAACTCGGCGTGAAAAGCGCATTTCTGGGCTATCGACTAGGACACCGTGTTTTTCCTGGAAACATTTGCATCTCCCTAAACGACGAAGTAGTCCACGGGATCGGAAGGCAGCGCCGCATTCAGTACGGCGACATCGTTAAACTCGACATTGGCGTGATCCAGGATGGTTGGGTAGGTGACAATGCTACAACTGTTGCAGTGGGAGTGATTGACGAGCGGCTCGATCACTTGTTGCGCGTGACCGAAAGTGCTCTCGCGCGCGCAATCACGGTTGCTCGTGAAGGTCGTCGCGTTGGCGATATTTGTGCCGAAATTGAAGAGGAGGCGCGACGGTTTGGCTTCTCCGTCGTGCGAGAATTTGTTGGGCACGGGGTTGGGCGAAACATGCACGAAGAGCCGCAGATCCCGAACTATGGCAAGCGCGGGAGCGGACCGAAACTAAAAGCCGGCATGACACTGGCGATCGAGCCAATGATCAACATGGGCACATCCGACGTCAGATTACTTGAGGATGGGTGGACGGTGCGAACGGCCGACGGACTGCCCTCGGCACATTTCGAGCACACCGTCTTAATCACGAAGGAGGGGCCGGAGATTTTGACATGGCGCGCAAAGACGCAATTGAAGTAGAGGGCAAAGTTGTCGAGCTGTTGCCGAACACGATGTTCCGGGTGGAACTGCCGAATGGCCACAGGGTGCTCGCACATATTTCGGGGAAAATGCGGCTGCATTTCATTCGTATCTTGCCAGGTGACAAAGTTATGCTAGAGATTTCTCCCTACGATTTGTCGAAGGGGCGGATCACTTTCCGCCAAAAATGACAGCGCTGGCAATCGGCCCCGGCGTTTTGATTAGATGGACAATCGAATTTTTATGAAAGTGCGACCATCAGTGAAAAGACTTTGTGAAGCGTGCAAGATCGTGAAACGTAAGAACGTTGTGCGCGTGATTTGCAAAAATCCACGGCACAGGCAGCGGCAAGGATGACAACCATTTAACTTTTTAACCTTGTAACCATTTTAACGTATCCTCATGCCCAGATTGTTAGGAGTAGAAATACCGGCGGATAAGCGAGTCGAGGCCTCGCTTACTTACATCTACGGGATTGGCTTCAGCACGGCCAGGCGTATCCTCGAACAAACGAACATCGATCCTAATTTGCGCGCCAAGGAGCTAACGCCACAGCAGATTAACGAGATCATCCACGCCATCACCAACAGCAAAATCAAGATTGAGGGTGATCTCCGGCGCGACGTGCAGGCGAACTTAAAGCGTTTGCAGGCGATCAATTGCTATCGCGGCATTCGCCACCGCCGCGGGCTGCCGGTCCGCGGTCAGCGGACATCCACTAATGCACGGACACGCAAAGGCCCGCGTAAAACCGTCGGAGTGATTCGCAACCCGGAAGCGAAGGCTGGTAAGGTTTAATGAATTGACATGGCCAGCCCGAAGAAACCAGCCAAAGCCGAAGAAGTGAAGACTGAAACGCCTCGGGGTGCAGTTGAAGCTCCGGAGGCTCGACCGCAGGGAGAAGCAAGACCGGCCCCTTCAGCTCCGGGTGAGGTCAAACCCGTAAAGAAAGCAGCCAAGCCGCGTAAGCCTGAAGCGGGGCCTACAACTGAACCTCCTCGGGAAAACCTTTCGCTTGACGCAGAGGAAATCGAGAAGCCAAAAATTATTAAGGCGAAAGGAAGCAAGAACGTTTACGCTGGCATCGCACATGTCCTTTCAACGTTTAACAATACGATCGTTACGATCACGGACCTGAACGGTAACGTGATCGGTTGGTCCAGCGCCGGGAAGGTCGGGTTCAAAGGCTCGCGCAAGGGCACGGCTTACGCCGCGCAAATGGTTGCCCAGGATGCTTCCCGGCAGGCGATGGGACATGGTCTGAAAGAGGTGCAGGTTCTGGTCAAAGGCCCTGGCGCCGGCCGCGAATCAGCCGTGCGGGCCTTGCAAGCCATTGGCCTCGATCTCACCGTCATTCGTGACGTGACGCCGGTCCCGCACAACGGCTGCCGCCCACCGAAACAGCGCCGCGTCTGATTCTCTCAACTCTCAACTCTCAACCATCAACTTTCTAAATGGGTAGATATACCGGACCGAAAACAAAGATCAGTCGTCGTTACGGCGTGCAGATTTTTGGCCCGTCAAAGTCGCTTGAGCGAAAGAATTATCGACCGGGGATACACGGCCCTAAAGGAGCCCGGCGTAAGCAATCGGACTACGCGATCGCGCTGGGCGAAAAGCAAAAGCTTCGTTATCAGTACGGGCTTCTGGAACGCCAATTTCGCCGTATTTTCCAAAACGCATTGCGCAAACGGGGTGTGACCGGCGAAACCTTATTGCAGCTCTTGGAGACGCGTCTTGACAATGTGATTTACAGACTTGGCCTCGCCAACACCCGTAACGCCGCGCGTCAGCTCGTGTCGCACGGCCATGTTCAGGTCAACGGCCGCAACGTCAATATCGCCTCCTACAATGTGAAAGCGGGGGACGAAGTTGCGATTAAGGACAGACCGAAATCGCGTCAGTTGGCACTTCGTAATCTCGATTTAACGCAAATTGTGCCGGTGCCAGATTGGCTAACGGTGGATCGCGACGCTCTCAAGGGAAAAGTCGGCCGCATTCCATCGCGGGACGAGATGCAGCCGATCGTCAACGAGCAGTTGATTGTAGAGTTGTATTCTCGATAACTCGTCGCCGCAGCTGGGTCGACTGGTGGGTTGAACGGAAATGCGGTTTCCTGCTTCCCGAAGTCACGGCTTCGGCCTCGGCGTTAAAGTGGAGGAGCTAGTGGAGTGCGTCTAACGCTTCTTTACATTTTGACGATCGCGTCGTTGGTAGGGTCGGCGCGCTGCGCCGACCGGACGTCGCAGCGTGGTGTCCCTACCACATGTTTTTGTTCTACAAATAAACTGATTTATAACGCAACACACTAGAAAGGCATCATAGGTGTTAATAATGATAGCTGTTATTGGTAATACTATGAAGGTGAACCTGGTTGTTCTAGCCGCTCTACTATTTCAATTGGGCTGTACGAAGCCCCCGCCCGAGCAAATTAACCCTAAACCCCAGCAATCCTCTAAGGCCGTACTGCAGCAAGCCAACGGCGTGCCTGAACAATCCAAGGCCGCGCGGATCAGGGAGATTGATGCACAACTTCGCGAACTGGGTCTCCACTGGCCGTCCAGAAGATGCAGAGAAGCGGGTTGCGCTAAAGGCTGAACGCGCTCTCCTAGCGGCAGACCTCGGATATTCGACGCCCACCGTGATGGCGGTATCGCCGCCGGTGGTCGCAGCTACGCCAGTTCAGGCAACGCCCAACGTTATCGTCGCGACAGATTCAACGCGCGACGCACAAAATCGCTGGCAGTCGATGGCTGGCAATTCGAAATGGATGGACATCCCCTCGAGCACGGCGACCTACGGAGTCACTCATAGTAATGGCTATTACTATGACACGAACGGTCGGCGCATCTATTACAATAGCTATCCCAATTCCAGGTAAAGAGTAGAGCAAGGTTCCAGCTTGCTTATTTCCAGGTCGCAAGCTGGGCGCTGTGCTACGTTCTCTCCAAGAATTCAAGCGCTTTATCATAGCTTTTACGCTGTAGGTAATGCGCGAGGCGTGGATCCACTGGCTCCGGCAGAGTCGCCTGTAACTGATTGATCTTTTCTGAGACGGTACGCAAGCGTGCGAGGTGTTTTTCCTCGTCCTGCCGGCTGGCCTGGTCGGCTATAATCGCGAGCCGTTCCCTCAGTGCAGTAGCAAGACTCGCAGTCACATTTTCCATTAGTCTAAACCACTAATAGACACGAATCCGCACGAATAAACCAGAAGGTACGAAATCCAGTTCAATGGAAGGAGGAGCGTTCAAGCGATGAATCGTTGAATCGAGAAGCAAGCTGCACGGACTCGCCATCCCGGCCTTCTTCAGCGACGACCGCTTTCGGAAAGAAGTTGGCGCTTTGCCTCGACCCAGTCGGAATTTGCGTCTCCCGGCAGACCAAATCTCCGGCGCCGCTCAGAAATGAAGTAGGCGCGCGTGCGGATTTCTTCATCCGTTGGCTGTAGCATTCTCGCTACGGCATCAGCGGATTTTGCTTTGCGCGAGGCTTTCTTTGTGGGGACATCCTTTTTTGCCGATACACGCCGCGGTTTCACTTTCTCGGTCTTGGCTCCACCGGAAGACGTTATGTCGACGGTTGCCGGAGTGTTACTTGAGGCGCTTTTTGTTCGTTTAGGCACAGCTTGTTGATTGAACATTAAATGGGAGCGTTGGTCGCAGTATCCGCAAGTAATTTCTCTTATTGGAGTGCGCGGACATGTCCGTGCTTTTGGACGTGCCGATATCCCGCCTCATGGGAAAAGCGGCGACATGTCGCCGCACTCCAAAGTGACTTGGCGCGACCCAGAACTGACGTAGCTTTGGAGGCGATGCGCCATTTTGTTTTTCGCTGGGTTGTGACAACGTTTGCGGTATTTGTCACGGCGCCGGTGGTTGGGCTGGATTATGGCGGCAGCTTGGGCTGTTTGCTTGGCGCATCGCTCTTGCTCGGGATTATTAACGCTTTTGTGCGGCCCATCCTGCTCCTCTTGAGCTTTCCGCTGATTCTCGTAACGCTGGGTCTATTCATTTTGATCATCAACGCGCTTATGCTGAAATTTGTCAGTGAGATTGTGCCGTGCTTCAAGGTGCCCGGGTTTTGGGGCGCCGTATTCGGCGCAATCCTCATCTCGCTGGTGAGTTGGTTGCTTAGCGCGTTTTTTCGGGGGAGCGATGGGCGAGTGCATGTTCTGACGCATCATACCCGAATTAAACAAGTGAGCGGGCGCGTCATCGGGCCCGGCGAAAGCTGACGGTGGATGTTTGCCGAGACGCGGAGCGATCGGGTCCAGGTCAAGATTTGCGGAATCACTAACGCAGCTGACGCTTTCGCGGCGATCGATTGCGGCGCCGACGCTATTGGATTGAATTTGTATCCGGGCAGCAAGCGGTATATCGACGTCGAAAAGGCGCGCGATTGGATCGCTAAGTTGCCGCTCGATATCTGCAAGGTGGCAGTGCTGGTTGGTCCCACCTTCGAGAACGCAATTCGGGTAAGCCAATTGGGGTTTGTAGACGTCTTGCAATTGCACGGGCAGGAATCACCGGAGTTCTGTCGCCGCCTCGCCGAAAAGGGAGTTCGATTCGCCAAGGCGTTGCCCGTTACAAATGAGAGTTCGCTTCTCAATGTCCCATCTTATCACACCAAGACCCTGGTGCTCGACACGGCGACGAGTGCGAAATTTGGCGGAACAGGCCGAACTTTTCCGTGGCGCCTGGCGCGACGCTTTGTGGAAAGTCATCCGGAGTTGAACGTCGTTTTGGCTGGTGGCCTTACCCCGGAGAATGTCGCCCACGCGATTGCCGAAGCTCGGCCATCAGGAGTAGACGTTACCAGCGGGGTTGAGTCATCTGTTGGATGCAAGGATCATGGCCGGCTGCGCGCCTTTGTTGAGGCAGTTTACTCGGGGAAGCTATAGCGCGTCCGCCTCTGTTGGCCGCTAGTTTCAACTGTTCGCGACCAATCGGTCAGCCTCTCCAAGGGGCTGGTCTGCTTCCTGCTTTAAGCCAAGCCGCAGTAATCTCAATTCCCTATTATGATGAGCCTTAATCCTGTCAAACAGTGGGGACGCATCGCGGCGATGGCGTTCCTAACTGTCGCTTCTCTCTTGCACGCGCAAACCAGCGCTTCTAATCCCGCCGCAAGCACAAGTACCGGCCTGAAGCCGGCTGATAACCCGCCCGCAATGATGGTGCAGGCAACCGGCCCGGCGGCAGCGCCCGCAAACGCGGCCGGCTCGCCTGCAACCGCGCCGGCGACTTCGGGGCCGGAGAGCGCAGTTGAGAGCGGTGGCGTCGGTGTTCGCGAATTCCAGGGCGACGACGTCGGACAAGTCCTGCGATTGCTCGCTCGACAGGCGAAGATCAACGTCGTGGTGAGCGAAGCGGTCACTGGAACAGTGACGATGCGGCTCGAAGACGTGTCCGCACTTCAGGCGATCTCGATCATCGTGAAGGCCAAAGGGCTTTTCATGGATAAGATCGACAATGTTTATTATATTAAGACGGGTGCGGAGCGCGTGGCCGAGCCGACCGAAAGCGATAGCTACCAATTCAGTTATGCGCGAGCGAAGGATGTCGCTCCCCTTATCGCCTCACAGCTGGCAAGCAAGGACCCGCCACAGATCGACGAGCGAACGAACACGATCTTTTTCCGCGAGACTCGCAGCAACATCGATAACGTTCGCAAGATCTTGGCCCAGATCGACAAGCCGACCAAGCAGGTGATGATCGAGGCGCGACTGGTGGAGGTAAGTGCGGATCCAGTGCAGGCCTACGGAATCAATTGGTCGGGCACGGTCGGCAGCGCGAGTAGTCCACAAACAATCAGCTACGGCGGATTCAATAACACTCCAGCCAAACCAGGCCAAAATATTCCAACGAATGGGCAGGCGCTTGGCGACCAGCAAAACCACAACTTTTTCGGCAGTCTGGGTAAACTAGCCGGCGTCACCAATAGTACATTTGCCATTTTATCGGTTCCGCAGATGTCTGCGACCTTGCAGGCGTTGAACGAAGATTCGGACGCCGAGTTCCTGGCCAATCCACGCGTGGTTACAGCTGACAACCAGCAGGCCAAGATCGAGATCATCCGCAACCAACCCATTCCGCAACTGAACTTCAATGAACAAACCGCCACGGCGGTGTTCGGTGGGTTCCAGGATAAGACATTCGGCAACAAGCTTGTTGTCCGGCCTTCGATTAACAAAGACAACTTCATCACCCTGTCAGTGAAACCCGAGATCAGTAACAAGGTGGCAGATTTTCATTTTCTATTTAGTGGCGCAGATGTGACCAGCCCGATTATCGACACACGGACGCTCGATTCCAGCGTCTTGATTAAGAGTGGCGACACGCTCGCAATCGGAGGACTGCTATCGGATCAAGTCACAAAGGCCCGGACAAAGGTGCCAATTCTCGGAGACGTTCCGCTCCTTGGTTATGCCTTTCAAAGCCATGATAACGAGCGGCACAAGCGTAACCTGCTCGTTTTTGTCACCCCGGCGATTCTGGACCAGCGGTATGGCACTGGCCTGGAGGATCAAGTCAGCGGCGTGCACCATATCGGCGAAGAGTACGCGGATCCAAATGGCTGGCGCAATAACGCGAAAGGTGCAGTGCGCCTGGTGCCGACCTCGAATCGGCAGCTCGCAGCAGATTACGCCAAACCGGGCGTACCGCCGCCACCGGAAGCGACCAGCGAAGTGCAGTTCAAGAGTTCAGTAAAGGATCGCGACAACTAAAATTTTTGGATGTGGGGTTGAGAGGGGGCGGACGCTCGTAAGGGCTCCGCCCTCTTGGTTTTTTACGGATAACGTCGAACGTCCAACATCGAACATCCAACGTCGAATTTCCGCGTTCCGCGTTCGGCGTTCGACGTTGCTCTCATTCACTTAGATATTTGCTTAGCTCTGTACGCAGTTCTGTCCGAGCGCGAAAGAGAAGGCTCTTAACCGCCGGCACGGAAAGATCGAGAACCTCAGCGATTTGCTCGTAGTTTAATTCTTCGTAGCGGCGCAGGATGAGCGCCATCCGTTGGCTCTGTGGGAGCGATAAAATTGCCTCTTCAATTTTGCGCTGCAACTCCACTTCCAGGAGGAAGGCGTCGGGTGCCTGAGTTACTTCATCCTTGACCGGAAGTTCTTCCCACTGCGGGTCGGGCTGCATTGACACATGCGCGTGCCTTTTCGAACGCCGCAGCTCGTTAAAAACCAGGTTGCGCGTAATTTTGAGCAGCCAGGTTGTGAATTTCGCGCGCGGGACATAGCGGCTCGCGCTTTTCCATACCCGGATGAACACCTGTTGGGCGATGTCTTCCACGTCGGAGTTGCTGCCGAGCATTCGCGCCACCGTGCCGGCGACCAAGGTTTGATGGCGCTCAATCAAGTGCTCGAACGCTGCAGTGTCGCCGTGGCCGACCAAGCCCATGAGACGCACGTCCTCGGCATCATCGGTTGAGGCGCCCGCTGGTTCATGCGCATCGGACATGCAAGACGATAAATGACGAATGACGAATGACGAATGACGAAGCCCGAATGTCGAATGACGAAGATTTCTGCGTCCTTTCTATACATGTTCGTCATTCATCATTGGCATGCCATGATTTCATTTACTTCTCCAGATCTTAGAGAAAATGAGGTGCAATTCCTTCGCCTCGATCCAAAGTTCGCACGCTTGCGACTTGAGCTCCGGCAGGGCGCGTACAGCCATGCGAAGGAAATGTTTCGCGCGCTTCCTTGCGGCAGGTGCCAATACAATTCAAGAACTCCTTCTTCGATACCGCGTCGTCAGCCTCGACGTAATTCGCACCGACACTCGTTCCGGCGCCGACGAGTTGGCTGATGCTCCTGCTGGTCAGCAGTCCCTGTTGAATTGCCCTTGCAAAATCGATGATTGCCTCACCAAACCACGCTGTCCGCTCTTCCAGATCATAAAGAGGCAGAGGCGTTTCCTATCCGCTTCTTCGCGAACGACCGGTGCCTCACTGTCATTCTAAGACCAATTATCACTAATTCGTGCTTTTAATCTTCGAACTTCATCATTCTTTCGTCATTCGTCATTCGTAATCTCGTCATTCGTGCTTCGTCATTGTGTTCTCGGCAATTTCCTTTGTTGCAAGCCGTGAACACCGTGTGCATGATAATCGATATTTTCCAGCCTCGGCTGCGGATGAATTACACACTTATTCCACGCGAACTTCGGCCGATTGCGGAGAAAATCGAAGCGGGGCAGCGTGTTTCGGAGGCTGACGCGATCGATCTGTATCGGTGCGGCGACCTCAACGCACTTGGCATGATCGCCAGTGTGGCGCGCGAGCGGAAGAATGGGAACTACGCCACCTACATTATCAATCGCTACATTAACTATTCCAACATTTGCGTTCTCTCCTGCCAATTTTGCGCATTCGCTGCCAAAAAACGCGATGCCCACGCTTTTGAACGCGCGATCGACGAAATTGTCGACGCAGTTGCCGAGGCCCGGCGTTTTGGGATCACAGAGGTGCATATGGTCGGCGGTCTTCATCCCACTTTGAAGAGAGATTGGTATCTGAGCCTTTTGCGCAGCTTGCGTGCTCTCGATCCCGATTTGCACATCAAAGCTTTCACTGCAATCGAGGTTCGACACCTGGCCCAGCGCATTTTTCGTATTTCTATTCGCGACACTCTCGAGCTCTTGCGCGAAGCGGGTCTTGGCTCGATGACCGGCGGCGGTGCCGAAATCTTTGATGCTGAAGTGCGTGACCAGATTTGCCGGGGAAAAGAAACGGCGACCGAATGGCTGGATGTCCACCGGACCTGGCATCAAATGGGTGGACGGAGCACATGCACGATGCTTTACGGGCACATCGAGACGATCGCGCATCGCGTCGATCACTTGCGTCAGCTGCGTAAGTTGCAGGACGAGACCGGCGGCTTCACTGGTTTTGTCCCCTTTGCCTTCGAGCCGCAAACGACGGTGCTCAGGCATGTCAAACCAGCTTCTGCTGTCGAGCAACTGCGGAATCTTGCGGTCAGCCGAATTTACCTGGATAACATCGACCATCTTACTGCCTATTGGGTGAGCATGGGATTGCCGCTGGCCCAGATCTCCCTCAGTTATGGGGTGGACGATCTACACGGCACGATCATGGAAGAGAAAATTTTCCACATGGCTGGTTCGACTACGCCGCAGGAGCAGACTGTAGCTACACTTAAACGTGTGATTTGCGAAGCGGGAAGGGAGCCTGTCCAGCGCGATAGCCATTATCGGCACATCAATGGCGCGAGCCACGACGCGCGGTTTAACAAACGAGAGCCGGTCTACGCGTAATCGGAAATGTGATCAGCGATCGGTGAACAGTGAACTGAGCTCCGCGTTCCCCTATCACCGATCACTGTTCACTGATCACCGTTCACGTTGAGCTCCCTGCGCATCGGCTGCGTCAAATATCTTAACGCGCGCCCACTCATTCGTGGCTGGGCGGATGAAATCGTGCTCGACCATCCTTCCGCGCTTTGCCTAAAGCTGTCGCGTGGCGAGCTTGATGTTGCGCTCGTTTCCAGTTTCGAATGGCTCCGCAATCCAATTTACCGGATCGTTGATGATGTTTCCATTTCCTCCGACGGACCGGTTTACAGTGTCGTCCTTGCGCATTGTGGGGAGATCTCACAGATCGAAGAAGTCGAACTCGATCCAGCCGCGGAAACCTCGGGAAATCTACTGCGCTGTCTGCTCGCCGAGCGTGGATTAAACCCGCGGCTGATCGCGCCGTGGCATCGGCATCCTGCCGATCATCTTCCAATGACCAATCGGCAGGATGCCGATTCCACTCGCGCGCGGCTGTTGATCGGCGATCAGGCCATTCGTTTTCGCCAAGAACATGCAAATGAGTTCCAATTCTGGGATCTGGCCGAACAGTGGAAACGGCTTGTCGGTCTTCCATTTGTTTATGCACTCTGGCTCGTCAGGCCGGAAGCTGCGGATGTAAAGCCACTCGCGGATCGTTTACGCGCACTACGCGACAAAAACCTAGCTAACATCGACGAGCTAATTGCCGATGAAAGGGATTTTGACCAGGCGTTTTGCGCCCGTTATTACAAGGACCACCTGCGATTCAGTTTTGGGGAGAGAGAGAAGCAGGGCTTGCGGACTTTCCAACAGCTGTGCGAAAACCACGGTCTGGTCGAAAAACGCGAAGTCGCGTTTGCGACCGTGTGAGCGGGTCCATGCGCCTCATGACGCCATTGGCCTGGGCCAGGCGCTCGGCATCCTAGACTAGTTAAATCCCGGCTGCTGCGAGCAGCGAGCCGAGGACTCGCCTGGCATCAAAAATTTCCCGTGCGATTTTTCGCGCGGCGCGGGAATGCTTGGCGTAATCCGCATTGATCATTTCTACCGCGTCACCGATTTCGCTTAGCGACTTGAACGCGAACAAACCGGCATTTCCGCCATAAAGCTTGGTGAATCCCGTTTCCTGAGTAATTACGGGTCGACCCGCCGCCAAATAACAGGCGCTGCGATCACTAAACCAGGCAGTGTTGAGCCGGACGTACTGGTCTTTAGCAACCGTGAACTCGCCCTTGGATCGCTGGACGTATTCCCGGTAAAGCCAGTAATTGACGCTGAGATCGAGCGGAGAGCGTAGCCGCCAGCCATTGCGCTCGAATCTCATTCGCGTTGGTTGATCTTTTATGTTCGTTGCCAGTTCGAATGGTTCGCCAGCCTTCTTTGGTGCCATGACAAAGCGGAGGAATTCGCGTGACTTGCTCCACAGATATTTTTCGCCGCGCCACCTAATGTCCTTAAGTCCGCTTGTTGACCAATTCGCAATCGAAGTAAAAACAGCGGGCCGGGCGGGCACACGCTTCGTTTGCCACAAATCGATCACCACAGGTTGGCGCGTCGGCAGCCACTTAAATCCATGCGCTGGCACCGGAAACTTTTGCGTGCCGACGTTTTCGCCAAAGGTGAAGAGCGCTCGATGACGACGCAGATAATCAACGGTCGATCTCGAGCCCTTGTCGATTTTAATCTGCTCAACCCCGGGGTCGCTTTCGACGTAAATTAGCCTGTCACTCTGGAGCAGGTCGTCGTTTAGCTCCTGCGTACCACAAACATTCAGGATCGCGTCCGCATCGCGATAAAGCTGTTTAATCTTACCCAGGGCCAGCCCAGCCGTTGGATTTCCACTGAGGTACCGGGCACAAAAAGCCCAGCGACCCTTAAAATTAAATTCGCGTCCGAGGCGGCCAAGAATCTTTGCGGCGTAGCCGAAATCGTTGTTAACCTCATACGTCTTTGGGTTATAGGGCAGTCGAGCCGAGTCCTCGATGTAATAAACGTCGTGTCCGAGTTGTTGCAGACCGACGATGTAATGCACGTGCTGCCAAATCACGCCTGCGATCGGCATCGATCCCATGAAACCCATGACAACGATGCGCTTTCGCTTCATTAAAAAGACAACGTCCAACGCCCAACGCCGGACGCCCAAAATCGAATGCAGAAAATTGAGCGTTGGACGTTGGATGTTGGACGTTGGACGTTTTCTGTCTCGCTCACTCGAATTTCTTTACAACAATAGCGGGATTTCCAGCGACAACGGTGTTTGCCGGCACGCTTTTGGTCACTACGGATCCCGCTGCCACGACCGAGTTTTCACCAATGGTCACGCCTTTCAGAATCACCGCGTTCATGCCGATCCAGACATTTTCGCCGATTTTGACCGGCGCGGTTTTTAACTTCGGGCGCTGCGGGCGGTCCTTGAAAAACGGTGCGAGCGCTTTCGCATCAACCAACCGCTGAGCCGGTTCAAGCGGATGAAAATCGGAGTCAGCAATGCCGACGTTCCAAGAAATGAGGCAATGAGATCCGATGTCGATCTGCTCTTCAGCCATGATCAGCGCGCCATTTAGTAAAGTGAAATCGCCGATTGTACAGGTTCCATTTTGACCGATTGAAAAAGAGCAGCCGGCGTAACAAGAAACATGTTTGCCAATCTTGATCGCGCCCGATTTTCGATTGCGAAGAAATCGAAACACCTGAGCTGTTTCGCAGTAAAAACCTTCGCCAAACTCGACGTTGGGTGGAATTGGCTCGGTCCACCAGTCGTTCTCTACGCGGCGGTCTTGTCGGACGTTGCTCATCTCGGAAATTTTCCAGATGTGTAAAGTTTGGCGTAGACGCCGCCGCGTGCGACCAAATCAGGCCCACAACCCTCTTCAACCACGCGTCCGCGTTCGAGCACGATAATGTGATCGACATCGTGGATGGTGGCGAGCCGATGCGTCACGATCAACGTCGTTCGGCCACGCATCAATTCTTTCATCGTCTCCATGATGGCGGCTTCGGTGCCGGGATCGAGCGCAGAAGTCGGCTCATCCAGCAAAAGGATCGGCGCGTTCTTCAGGAATGCTCGTGCGATTCCAATTCGCTGGCGCTGACCAACGCTTAAATGACCGCCGCGCTCGCCGACGAGAGAATCATATCCATTCGGCAATCCGCGGATGAATTCGTCCGCTTGAGCACGACGAGCGGCATCGATAATCTCACGCTCGTCGGCGTCGGGCCGCCCGTAAGCGATGTTCTCCCGAATCGTGGTCGAAAAAAGCAGTGTGTCTTGCAAGACAATACCCACTTGTGCGCGCAGAGATTTTTTTGTGATGCAGCGAACGTCGCGTCCGTCGAGCGTGACTGACCCGGCAATCGGATCGTAAAACCGTGGGACCAGGCTCAAGAGCGTGCTTTTACCAGCACCCGTTCCGCCGACCAAGCCGACGATTTGATTTGGCTCGATCCGAAAATCGACATCGTGCAGGACTAATCGGTCTTCGGCATAACCAAATGAAACTCGTTCAAATCCGACGGCGCCACTAGTCTTGTCGATCGTGATTGCATCCGGCGAATCGATGACGTCGTCCTGGCGATCTAAGACTTCGAAGCAGCGGCGCGCGCCCGCGGTGGCACCCTCCATTGCCCAGGTTGTGTAGGTGAGAGATTCGAGCGGTTGATAAAGCATCAGCAAATAAGCGCTGAAAACGAGCAAGGAACCCAGAGTCAGTGTTCCAGCGATGACGTGCAGCGTGCCAAGATAGTACATCGCAGCCGTGCCGACGACCATGAGCGTGCTGATGACAAGTGCGCTGTTCACGTTTGTTAACGTAAGTCGAAGATTGGCCTGCAAACTTTGCTGCGCCTGGTTGCGAAACTGGTGCACCTCCCAATCTTCGCGGCCAAACGCGTGCACCATTCGAATGGAACTAAGGCCCTCCTGGGCTTGCGCGAGGACGGCACTTTCCTGTTCCTGAATTGAGGTCGATTCGCTGCGAATGCGGTGCGCGAAAAAGTAAATCGCAGCCAGAAGCGCTGGAACGACGCAAAGCGAAAGGAAGGTCAGTTGCCAATCAATCCGGACCATCACCGCAAATGTGCCGATTAGGGTGATCGTCGATCCAAAAATGTTGGTGAAGCCCTTGTTGTAGATCGTTTGGATAGATTGCGAGTCGTAAGCAACGCGAAAACTGGAGTCGCTCGATCGACGGGCATCGTGAAACTTGAGCGAAAGTCGCTGGAGATGCGCGTAAATTTCCGTTCGCAGTTTCAGTAATGCCTGGAGACCGATTTTTACGAAAATATAATTGGTAATCCAGTTCGTGAGTCCCCAAAACACTTGGAGTAAAACCAGCGCGAGACAAAGAACCAAAATCTCAAAGTGTGGATCTCGTGTAAATCGCCGTTCGAGACCGTAAGATGCCGGCAGGCCCGATGAGAATGTGGGGAGAATTTTATCGACGATAATTTTAAACGGCCACGGTTTAAGCAGATTAAGTCCGATCCCGCAGAGCGAGAGAAGCAATCCGAAAGCCGTTTGGTTCCAGAACGGCTGGTAATAATGAAGAACGCGGCGGTAGATCGACATTGGAATTTTAGATTGCGGATTGTGAATTTTAGATTGAACTACCAGCGGTTTGAGCAGGCTAAATCTGAAACTTGAAATCCAAAATCCGAAATTTCTCTCGTGCACGATCTTCTTCAAATCTGGTTCGAATGGGTCCTAAATGGCGGTTACCTTGGGGTGATTGTGCTCATGGCTATGGCCAGCTCGCCCTTACCGGTACCGGCTGAGATAGTGATCCCGCCGGCCGCGTTTTTGGCGGCACAGGGGCGCTTTAGCCTGGCTGGCGTGATTGTCGCTGGGACTATCGGCGCATATTTGGGTGCGAGCATCATGTATTGGGTGTCCAAATGGGTCGGACGGCCGCTGGTATTACGGTTTGGGCGTTACGTTTTCCTCAACCCCAAAAAGCTCGAGGATGCCGAACGCTGGCTCGACCAATACGAAGCCGGGGGTGTGTTTTTCGCGAGAATTTTGCCGGTTGTGCGCCACTTGATTTCTATTCCTGCGGGTATTGTGCGGATGAATTTCGGCACCTTTAGCGCGACCACGCTTATGGGCTCGGCGATTTCGTGCGGTCTACTCGCGTATCTGGGGCAACGCGCATACCAGGTAGAGCCTCAATTATTGACCGACCCAGACGCGACGGTGCACTTTGTAAAGTCGCAGTCGCGCTGGATCCTGCTGGTCGTTCTCATTTTTGCAGGACTCTACTTTCTGGCCGTGCGGCTAATGCACGGTCGCCGCAGCTAAGGCTCGGATACCCCTCAAGGTGTCAGCAAAGGCGACACAATGTCTTATCTTATCGCCGATCAGCCCCTACGGATACATCCAAACCTCGCTGCGATGCGAACACGGTACGAAAGATCGAGCGGAGAAGGAAAGATTGAACAAATTGGCACTATATCTGCTCTAAAAATGAAGAAGTTATGAAGAAGAACACTCTGATCCTCAAACCCCGTCCAAAACTTTCGCTCGGTGATCTGGTTTTGGCCGTCAGTTCCTGCACCAAGAACACCAAAGAAACCGTCGCAGCCGTGGCTGATCTCCTCGGTAGCGGCAAAGTGCGAGTGCAAAGCAACGGCCGGTTTTTTCGCGCTAAAGTCTGCTAAGCGCAGGATCAATAGTTGACTTTCGAGTCGCTCCGGTGGGTTGTCTGCCGGAGCGATTTCTTTTTGGTAATCTGGTTTTCTCCATTCAAGCTGACGTCTCATGATCTCATGACGCGCCTCCGCTTTTTAGGAGGCCTCTTGAGCCAGGTACGCGATCCTCTCGGACTACCGCGTAAAGATTGAGGCGATTTCATTTTGGAAATCAGTGATAGAATCTCTATCTTCGCAGAGTGATCGACCGTTATTCCCGGCCAAAGATGCGAGAGATTTGGTCCGACGAACGCAAATTCGGGATCTGGCTGGAAATCGAGTTGCTGGCGGTCGAGGCGATGGCGGAGCTGAGCCAGATTCCAAAAAGCGACGCCGAAGAAATTCGTAGGCGGGCACGCTTTTCGATTCCGGAGATCGCTGAAATCGAGAAACGGACCAATCATGACGTCATTGCATTTCTCGAAAATGTGGCAGCATCAGTTGGACCCGCGGCACGGTGGATTCACCAGGGACTGACTTCGTCGGACATTTTGGATACGACGTTGTCCGTCCAACTTGTCGCGTCGGCCGACATTTTGGCGGAGGACCTGAAGAAGCTACGGGAGGTAATCGGTGCGCAGGCTCGGCGATATAAAATGACGCCGATGATTGGCCGCAGCCACGGCGTGCACGCGGAGCCAATCACGTTGGGATTGAAGCTTGCGCTGATGTTTGACGAGTTTGGTCGTGCTGAAGAACGGCTGGGGCAAGTGCGCGAGCGCATCCGCGTCGGCAAATTGAGCGGCGCGGTTGGCACACATGCGCATGTCGATCCAAGAATCGAGCGTTCGGTCTGTGAAAAGCTGGGATTGAAACCGGCAACGCTTTCGACCCAGATTGTCCAGCGCGATCGGCACGCCGAATTCATGACGAATCTGGCGGTCATTGCCTCAAGTATCGACCGTTGGGCGACTGAATTTCGTCACCTTCAGCGGACGGAGGTCCTCGAAGTGGAAGAATTTTTTGGGGAAGGCCAAAAAGGCAGTTCAGCCATGCCACACAAACGCAACCCTATTATTAACGAGCGGTTGAGTGGATTGGCGCGGGTCATCCGCGGCAACGCCATTGCCGCGCTCGAAAATGTCGCGCTTTGGCACGAGCGCGACATCAGTCACTCCAGTGCCGAGCGAATTATTCTTCCTGACTCCTGCATCCTACTCGACTACATGCTGGTGAAATTGAGCCACAACGTTGAGCAACTGCAGGTTTATCCGGAACGAATGCAACGAAATCTCGCGTTGACCAAAGGACTGTTTTTCAGCCAATCGATTCTGCTCGCGCTCACTCGTGCCGGGGTCGAACGCAAGACGGCTTATGAAGCAGTTCAGCGCGCTGCGATGAAAACTTGGGAAGGTGAAGGCACATTCGCCGACCATGCGAAACAGGAGCCGGAAATTGCGGCCAAACTTTCCGCAGACGAAATCGACCGACTTGGCTCACTTGACCTTCACTTTCAACATGTCGATCAAACGTTCAAAGCGCTCGGTTTGGACTAGTAGAAGAGCGTCCCATTCTTTCGGTGAAGCGCTCTGCTGCTTTCTTGCCTCGCAGAGGGATCGACAAATAAAAAACCTTAACGGGATGGACTCAGCAGGATTTCGGCAATTCTGGAGGAGCCATCGAGTTTAACCGACGCTACTTCAAAAGCGGCGTCGGTTTGTTCCGCTGTTCTTGAATTAAGAGTTACACTCACCGCGTTCGTCCGCCATTTCAGAACCAGCTGAGAAACCTGGAAAGTCGGCGAGAGTTCGACCGCTTCAAGCTGGACGTGGGCGACTAATTGCATGGTCATCGGCGTCGTCCCGGCAGGCGCAAACTGAACCTGCCCCCTGGCCTCGTTAGAAACGACTGCAACTCCGCCGATTTCAAAAGCGCTTCGCGTTTGTGCTGGCTGGAACGGCTTGGCCGTCGGACTCAAGCGCAGTATTGAGATTCTCCCGTTTTGGTCCAGATCGGTCGCGCCTAGTTGGAAGCCCATGTCCCTGGCAACCCCGCCACGAACGGCCGACGACAAATGGAGAGATACGCTAAAGGATACTGGTCTCGCGCGAATTGCTCCCATCCGCAGATGGGGGGTCAATTGCATCGATACTACCTCCAGGAGAAGACCGAGCACCGCATCGTTCGCTTCGCCCGCCACTGCGCGAAATGTCGGCCGGATGGCGGCCGTGACGTGGGGAGGCTCAAAAACCGCTAGCGCAGGCGGCGGCGCCACAGGGGTTGTCTCCGGCGCGGCTGGCCGCTCCTCGGCGAGTCTTTGTGCACGCTTGCGTGGGGGAAGTGGCTCGGCCACTGGAGAAGTGGCACTTGTGGGGATGACCCGCGGTTTTCGCGGCCCGCCCGCAAGCGTTTTTTGCACAAGCTGAACGAGTGCTTCGGACAGAAACGGTTTTTCAATTGTCGCAACCACATTTTCGAAGCGTTGCGCTGTTGCGTTCATCTCGGCGACATGTCCAGACATCATCAGAACGGGGATGTGTGCTTTGCGTTCGTTTTGCAACAGCCGCTGGCAAACCTCGTCGCCATCAATGTCTGGAAGGCTGTAATCGAGCAGCACTAGATCAGGAAGGACACGCTCAATCTCTTTGATCCCGTCCGCTCCGGTCAACGCGGTGGCGATTTGCAGCTCGGGGTCCGCTCTGGTCAAGACGTCTTCTACGAAAATCAGCAACATCTCGGTGTCGTCGATGACCACAATTTTCTTGCCTGTCTTTGGTTGCATTTTTTTGGCCGAGACTGTATCTGCAGGCGAAATTTTAGGCGATTGCTTCTCTTTCACGTGGCGGAGCGCCTCGACGAAACCGGTCACCCAATTCCGATGGATGGTGGATTTGGTGCAGAGAGTGGCTTTCGCTTCGGTAATACGTGCATCGGACCAGCCCAAAATTTCGCGCAACCCCTCTATCCCATTGAGGGAATCTGTTTCGGCGTGCGATACGTTGCCTTCCGTAAGGTGAATCGTTCCCGAGCGTTTGTCGTTCGCACGAGATTCCAAAATAACACTCGCCCGGGCAGCGCAGTGCAGGAGGATAACATCGATCTGGTCGAGCGCGCCGAGGTTTCCCCGCGAACTCGCGGATTCCGCTTCGCGCCAGGGGCCTAATAAGGCTTGGACAGCCGCGCCGAAAGCCGCTAGTTCAAATGGTTTGGCGATAAATTGCAGCGCGCCGAAGGAGCCGCGCTCTGCAGCAATTTCGGGGGGGATAGCGGAGCCGATCACTAACACGCGCGCCTCCGGATGCGCGGGCCGCATTTTGTCCAGAAATTCGGTCAGCCCCGGCCAGGGCGGATCGACATCGATAACAAACAGTTCCGGGTCGCTCTTGGTGGCGAGCTTTTCGGCATCACCAACAGAGCGTGCCACCAATACCTTGTGTTGTGGAGCGAACTTCGTCAGGGCCGAAGCAATGGCCACGGCCAAGGCATCGTATTCTTCGAGAAGAAGAACGTTAAGATGCGACGCAGTGCTGGAAGATTGAGAGGAAACAGCCACGTGGAGGACGGGTCAAAACTTCTACAATACGATAACCACCAGACATGGTCAAAACAAAGGAGTGCAGGTGGCATGCCTGAAGCGCCGTTCCTCGGCGATTACCGGCCTTTTACTCGTAGCGAAGCGCTTCGATCGGATCGAGATTGGCCGCTCGATATGCCGGATAGAGGCCAAAACCGATGCCGATAGCCGAACAGACCAGAACGCCAGCGATCGCCCAGCCATATGGGAAAATGAGGTCAACTTTGAGCCAGGCCGCCAGCAGATCCCCACCAATCACTCCGAGAATGATCCCCAATATCCCCCCGGCTTCGGAGATAAAAACTGCCTCTGTCAAAAATTGCCGCAAAACGTCGCGGCTGCGCGCCCCAATCGATTTCCGCACCCCGATTTCCTTGGTCCGCTCGGTCACGCTTACCAGCATGATGTTCATGATACCGATTCCAGCCGCCACCAGCGCAATGAAGCTAATAACGAACGCACCGATGCGAACCACGCTGGCAATGGAAATAAAAGCACTTTTGAGCGAGTCGTTGGTGTAAATTTCGAAATCATTTTCCTGATTGGCACGCAACCCCCGCGCGATCCGCATGGCGCTCAGCCCCTTATCGAAAGTTTGATTATAAAGCTCCTGTGAAAATGGCTGGGTCGCGATGTTAACGGTACGATTAACCTCACCATAGTCCTCAAAAAATCGCGTGATCGGCATGATACAAATATCGTCCTGGCTTTGGCCGAAGGCTGTTCCCTTCTCCGCCAAAACGCCGACGATTGTGTAAACATGGCCGCTTAGCCTGATTACCTTACCAATCGGGGATTCGTGCGGAAACAAGCGTTTCTCAATCACCTTTCCGGCGACAAGAACACGGCGGGCAAGATCGACATCTTCGTCGTTGAGATTGCGGCCATAACCGAGTGTGTACGCGTTCGCCGTCAGAAAACTGCGATTCGTCCCCACGATCTCGAGACTAGGCGTCGTCTTTACACCGTTGTAGACGGCCTGCGCCTTGAGCTCATAGCCGAAGCACTTGAGGCAAATCTCGCGCGCATTTCCGTCCATTAACTTATAGTAACGCAGCGCTTGTTGATAAGAGACGTTTCTCCGATTCTGATACTTTTTCTGCACATTTCCCGTGGCATTCGTAGTGGCGGGATATTTAGCAAACTGGAAAATATTTGAGCCGAGAAAGCTAATCCCGGTTTCAATCGAATTTTGCAGGGCGCCAATTGCCGTCATTACCGAAATCACCGAAAAAACACCGATGGTGATGCCGATCATTGTGAGGGCAGAACGCAATTTATTCGAGCCTAACGAAATTAGCGCCATCTTGACGATCTCACCGAACAACATGTTTCTCTTCATTCGTAGCGAAGCGCTGTAACAGGATCGAGGCGAGAAGCCGACCAGGCGGGCGCAAAACCTGAAAATAAGCCGGTCAGGACAGAAACCATGACGCTGGCAATCACCAGTCCGACCGAAAAGTGAATCGGAAAATCAGGGAATGCCTTGGCAATTCCGATACACGTGGAATAGGCGAACGTTATTCCGATAAACCCGCCGAGCAGACAAAGAGCGGTGGATTCAATCAAAAACTGGAGTAAAATCGTGCGGCGTCGCGCGCCCAATGCTTTCCGCGTTCCGATTTCTTTGGTTCGCTCTTTTACACTCACAAAAGTGATGTTCATAATACCGATCGCTCCGACAAAGAGCGAAAGGCCAGTAATGAAAAGCCCCGCCACGGCGATGGAGTTTTTCACCGGATCGAGCGTGCTCTTAAAGGCTTGCTGTTCGTTGATCGAAAAATCGTCGCCCTTTTCCGGCGGCAACCCGCGCACGCGACGCATGTAACCAGTCAGCTCGTCCTTCGCATCGGCGAGTCTGTTTTTGTCCTTCACTTTCACTCGAATGTCCGATTCGCTTTTGGCGCTGAAGTATTTGTCGAACGCGGGCAGCGGCATCACGACCATGGAATCCCAGCTGAACAGGCCGAAAAAAGTTCCCTGGCGTGAATTAACCCCGACAACTTTAAAGGATTGACCGTTAACCAAAACCGATTTGTTAACCGGGCTCTCTGATGGGAAAAGCGCGTCAGCCACGTCGAAACCGATGACGCAAACGTTGGCGCCGCCGCGCGACTCAGTTTCGTCAAAGAATCGACCTTCCTTACACTCGATCGTCGACGTAATGCTGAAATCAGACGTTGTTCCCATCACGTAAACATTGTTCACTTCATTATCGCGATACTTGACGCTGCGAATCAGGCTCGACGTCGGCACCGCCACTACCAGATTGGAATTGGGCGTCGCGGCGATCATTCGCTTGAGCGGCTCGGCGTAGTCGGTTTTAATCTTCTTTCGATCCCGGTAATTCCACCAATCGTCCACCGGTTTCCAGGGCCACTGGGTGACGTAGAGAACGTCGTCGCCGAGCACGGCCATGCTTTTGTCGAAGCCGGTCGAGATTCCGTTGATCGCGGTGCCCATTAGAGTCACGGCCACGATTCCGATAATGACACCCAACGCTGTCAGGGTTGACCGCGTCATGTTCGAGCGCATCTGAGCAGCCGCGATCTTCCAACTCTCGTTCGCCTCGTAGAGAACACGTTTCATTGTCAGTTGTACGTTACCGACGCCGCTTCGAGGTCCAGTTCCGGATTAAATCCGGCATGATCACTCTCGATCATTCCGTCGCGAAGGTGAACAGTACGCCTGGCGTGCCGCGCGATGTCGGCTTCATGGGTGACGAGGATAATCGTGTTCCCGCGCTGATAGAGATTCTCCAGCAATGTCATGATCTCTTCTCCAGTTTTGGAGTCGAGATTACCCGTCGGTTCATCCGCCAAAATAATCGATGGACGGGTCACCAGTGCCCGGGCAATCGCGACCCGCTGGCGTTGGCCGCCGGACAACTCGTTAGGCTTGTGGTGCAGCCGATCACCCAGGCCAACGTCGACCAACGCCTGGGTCGCTCGCTCCTCGCGTGTCTCCGGGTTGATCCCGGCGTAAATGAGCGGTAACTCGACATTTCGCAAACTGTTCGAGCGTGGGAGCAGGTTGAACGTTTGAAACACGAACCCGATCTCGCGATTGCGAATCGCAGCCAACTCATCGTCAGTCATTTCCGCGACATTGCGACTATTGAATTCGTACCGGCCCGACGTCGGTGTGTCCAGGCAACCGAGCATGTTCATGAGAGTCGACTTTCCGCTCCCACTGGGACCCATGATGGCGATGTATTCATTGCGATGAATCTGAAGCGAAACGCCGCGTAAAGCGTGGACGGTCTCTTTACCCATCACGTAATCCTTGGTGATGTTCTCAATGTCGATGACAAGATGAGAAGGGCTTTTGGGGCTGTTTTGAATCATCGTGTTCAGATTTCAGGGTTCAGGTTTCCGGGGCTCGGTCCGAACCCTTTCTTCTGAACCCAGAACACTTATTTCAGCGCTTCCTTGTCGTACGTAACTCTGGCGCCCTCTTTCAGTTTCCGGCTGATCGCGCTGTAAGTGCCCGAGATCACTTCATCGCCTGGTTTGATCCCGTTCTTGATTTCCATGTAGGAATCATCGGCGATTCCGGTGGTCACCTTGACCATGTGCGCTTTGCTTCCGCTCTTGAGAAAAACGACCTTGGAAAGCTTTTCCCGCTCTTCTTTTTGGGCTTGTTTTTCCTGACGATCACTCGTCACTTCGGCGTTATTATCGCCTTTGTCGCGCGCAGCCAGCTTTTGCTTGCGCTTTTCAATTTCTTCCGGACTCAAGTTGCTGTCGCCTGTGCGAATGGTCACGCTCTGGAGCGGTACCGCCACAGCGTCCTTCACCACGTTCGTCTCGATGTCCGCAGTGCAGCTCAAGCCCGGGCGTAACAATAAATTTTCGTTATCCAGATTGATCTTTACTTCGAAGTTGGTCACTTCTTCCTGGGTCCCGGCGCCGGTCGTCTTTCCCGTGTTGGCGATTTGGGCCACCGTTCCTTTGAATTTGCGCTCGCCGTAGGCGTCGATCTTCACTTTGGCTTTGTCGCCAATCTTTACATTGACCACGTCGTTCTCGTTAACATCTACCACGGCTTGCATGTGATTGAGGTCGGCCACGCGCATCACCTCTGTCCCGGCAAACTGGTTGGTAGCGACGACGCGTTCGCCCAACTTGCTATTCAAAATCGTGATGTTGCCATCAATCGGTGAGTAAATCGTTGTCTTGGAAAGCTGATCACGCGCCTGGCTGGAGCTCGCCTCCGCCTGCTCAATCTGATGCAGCGAACTTTCGTAGGTATTCTTGGCCACGTCGAAACTCGCTTGGGCGGCATTGTAATCCTGAACGGAAACGAGTTTTTTATTAAACAGATCTTCCGATCGTTTTAGGTCCAGTTCAGCCTTCACCATGGTCGCTTTTTGCTGAAGATTGGTCGCCTTAGCTGAGCTGATCGCCGCCTCCTGTTGCTCGAGCAACGCCTTGTATGAGTCAGGCTTGATCTTGACCAGGAGATCGCCCTTTTGAACCGACATTCCGTCCTTGACCGGCAATTCGATAATTTCGCCCGCCACTTCGGGCGAAATCTTTACCTCAGTTTAGGGCTGCACCTTGCCAGTAACGGAAACGGTTTGGACAATCGTTTTCCGCAGGGCCTTGT
>JACXTT010003552.1_pt1 | contig 23890 bp, 24 predicted proteins | sample 9270951 | NCBI WGS metagenome assembly JACXTT01 (sample SAMN15532306, study PRJNA645909) | rock metagenome | isolation source: weathered quartz diorite | place: Puerto Rico | collected 2017-06-21
ATCGGATCGATGATTGCCGGTATACCGGCGCAAAAGTTTGGGCGAAAAAAAGTCCTGACCGTTGTAGCCTTATTGTATTTAATATCCGCTATCGGCTGTTCTTCTTCTTCTGTGTGGGTATTGTTTATCCTCTTTCGTTTTATTGGCGGGCTTGCCGTGGGCACTTCATCGGTGGTAGGGCCCATGTATATTTCTGAAATCTCTCCTGCACCCATTCGCGGGCGCCTTGCCGGTTCCTTTCAGCTGAACATCGTGTTGGGAATTTTTGTGGCTTATCTCACCAATTTTTTATTTAAAGGATTGGGTGAAAATTCCTGGCGCTGGATGCTGGGCATCATGGTAATACCCGCCGGGTTATTTGCCATATTGCTGCGCACCATTCCCGAAAGCCCCCGCTGGCTTATACTGAAAGGCCGCGACGGGGAAGCCACTCCTATTTTGCAACGCATCGGCGAGATGAATGTGCAACAGGCCATCAGCGATATACGGCTGTCTGTATCACAGCATGCAGAAAAGCTCTTTCAAAAAAAATACCGCAAGCCTATTTTATATGCTGTACTGCTGGCCATGTTCAACCAGCTGTCGGGCATCAATGCCATTATCTATTATGCCCCCCGCATTTTTGAGATGGCGGGGTTCAGCAAGGCGGATGCTTTGGCGCAGCCCATTTATATCGGGGCGGCCAACCTGCTTTTTACGCTAATCGCTATGTCGGTTATCGATCGGTTTGGCCGTAAGCGGTTATTGATAATTGGCTCGGTAGGGATGATCGTTTTCCTGGGTCTTACCGCGCTGGCATTCAGCGGGGTGATGACTGCCAACAGTAATGTGATCGTGTACCTGATTGGGTTTATTGCCTTTTTTGCTTTTTCGCAGGGCGCGGTTATCTGGGTGTTTATTTCGGAAATCTTTCCCAATTCGGTACGCTCGCAGGGTGGGTCATTGGGCAGCTTTACGCACTGGATAATGGCGGCCGTTATTTCCTGGACGTTCCCCGTTATTGTGGAAGGAAGCAGGAGAGGAGGTTTTTATTCCTTTATATTTTACAGCGTGATGATGTTGATCCACCTTGTATTTGTATGGAAAGTGTTGCCGGAAACAAAAGGAAAATCGCTGGAGCAGATACAGCAGGAGCTGGGCATTAAATAAATGGGTTTGGGCGTGGGGCTAAGAGTTCAAAGGAGAAGAAGGAGGAAAAGGAATTGTACGTGGCGGGGGTTGGCGCACAGAGGGAAAAGAAAAAAAGAGGGAAAAAATAATTGTCCTTAGAAGGCGCAGCAATTCCTTATCTCTTTTTCTCTTTTCCCTCTGCCGCCAAAAAATTTCCCCCTGCGCACCAAAAAATAGTTGCCTCAGCAGCAATCCCATAAATAAAAACGCATTTCCGCAAAAAGCCCTCTTTTTCCTCCTTTGAGCTCTTAGCCCAGCAACCCCGCCGCGCGCTGCAAATCTTCGGGGGTATCAATTTCCACGCCCATGTATTCGGTTACCACCATTTTGAGGGGGATGCCATGCTCCAGGTAGCGCAGGCATTCTATCTTTTCGGCCGCTTCCAGCGGTGTCATGGCCCAGCTGGTAAAACTCATGAGCGCCCATTTGCGGAACGCATATACGCCGATATGCTCGTAATAGACGGGCTTTGCAGTAGTGTCGCGTGGATAAGGAACTACACTGCGTGAAAACATCAGCGCATTCATATTTAAGTCTACCGCCACTTTTACATAATTGGGGTCGTCAATAAACTTTTGTTCTTTGAGCACCTGCATGAGCGAGGCCACCTGCACCTTTTCGCCCTCCTTTCCTTCAAACACGCGCAGCAGTTTTTCCAGCGGTTCTTTTTTTACAAAAGGCTCGTCGCCCTGTACGTTCACCACTATTTCCACGTCCATGGCGGCTACGGCTTCGGCAATACGGTCGCTCCCGCTTTCATGCTCGCGGGTGCTTTTAACGGCTTTTCCACCGGCGGCGGTAACGGCGTCATAAATAATATCGCTGTCGGTTACTACCCATACTTCATCAAAAAGGCCGGTAGCCACCGTATTGTGGTAGGTATGCAGGATAACAGGTTTATCGCCCAGCAACTGCATCAGCTTGGCAGGGAAGCGGGTGGCGGCATAGCGGGCCGGTATCATGGCAATGGTCTTCATAAAATAAAGATAAATCAAACCCCGTTTCGCCGCGGAACTTATGAGTTGTTTCATTATATTTGATCACGACCGTATACCACGATTGCCCGCCCCCAATTATTTCCAAACCCAACTGCCATGCAAGCTACCGGACTGCTCAATAATTATTTGGTGGATACCAACACCTGGGACGAGATGTACAGCAATAATACCATCCGCGACCAGTATAAAGGCGTGGTAGAATACCTGCAACAATTAACTACCGACGAACTGGCCAAAAAAGAAGATCAGGCCAAACGCCTGTTTATGAGCCAGGGCGTTACGTTTACCGTGTACAGCAGCGGTGAGGGGATTGAAAAGATATTTCCCTTCGACATCATTCCCCGCATTATTACCTCTGCCGAATGGAGCTATATAGAAGCCGGCATCAAGCAACGCCTGCGGGCCCTGAATCTTTTCCTGAAGGATGTGTATCACCAGCAGTTTATTATCAAAGATGGCATTGTGCCCGCCGATATGGTGTACAGCTGCCCGCATTACCTGCGGGAAATGCACCAGTTTCCGGTGCCCCATGATATTTATGTGCATATTGCCGGCATTGACCTGATACGCAATAACGATGGCACGTTTTATATCCTGGAAGACAACCTGCGTACCCCCAGCGGGGTAAGCTATATGCTGGAAAACCGGGAAATCATTAAACGCATTTTCCCGGATATGCTGCCGCGCAATAATGTGCGCACGGTAATGGAATACCCCACCATACTGCATAAAAACCTGGTGTCGTTATCGCCGCGGCAAACCGCCCACCCCACCATTGTGGTGCTCACGCCCGGTATTTATAATTCCGCTTATTTTGAACATACCACCCTGGCCCGGCTAATGGGCGTGGAGCTGGTAGAGGGCAGGGACCTGCTGGTAGACAACCACCGCGTGTACATGAAAACCACCACGGGTCTGCAACAGGTGGATGTGATATACCGCCGCGTGGACGATGATTTCCTGGACCCCCTGGTGTTTAATCCTTCCAGCGCCCTGGGCGTGGCCGGTATTATGAGCGCTTACCGCAAGGGCAATGTGGCCATTGTAAACGCCGTAGGCAACGGCGTGGCCGACGATAAAGCCATCTATGCCTATGTGCCGGATATGATAAAATATTATCTCAACCAGGAACCAATCCTGAAAAACGTGCCCACTTACCAGCTTGGCAATACCGAACACCGCGACCATGTATTTAAGAACATAACGCAGATGGTGATTAAAAAAACCAATGAGAGCGGCGGTTACGGTATGCTCATGGGCCATGCGGCGGAAGAAGAAGAGGTGGTGAAATACAAGGAAGAGGTGATGAAAGACCCGCGGCAGTTTATTGCCCAGCCCATTATCAGCCTGTCGTCTGCCCCCTGCTATATGAACGGGAAGCTGCAACCGCGCCGGGTAGATTTACGGCCTTATGCGCTTTGCGGCCCCTCGGGCATTGAAATCGTTCCGGGCGGTCTTACCCGCGTGGCCCTGCGGGAAGGCTCGCTGGTGGTCAATTCATCGCAGGGCGGCGGAAGCAAGGATACCTGGGTGCTGGCAGGGTAACACAATCAACAACTATTCACTAAATAAAACTGATTAATGCTAAGCCGGGTTGCCGATAGTTTGTACTGGATGAGTCGTTATATTGAACGGACAGATGGTATTTTGCGTATGCTGAAAATCAATTATGCTTCTTCACAGGATGATATCAGCGAATTTTCCTGGAAGTCGGCCCTCCGCATTTTTACCTATCTCGAAGAGGAAGACATCAACAATTTCTCGCACCAGTCCAGGGAAGTGCTGCAGTATATGGTTACGGACAAGGAAAATCCCAATTCCGTGCTGAACGTCATTACCCGGGCGCGCGAAAACGCCCGCAGCGTACAGGATCATATTACCAAGGAGCTCTGGCAGTGCATGAACGATTTTTACCACACCATCCGCCACGATAACCTGGCGCATTCCATGGAGCTGGAAGACCCCATAACGGTGCTGGACGCCCTTATTAAGCACGCTACGGTATATTATGGCACCATCGACGTAACCATGGCCCGCGGGGAGGGATACACGTTTATTAATATCGGCAAGTTTATTGAACGGGCCACCCAGTCGGTCGATATTCTCGATGTGAAGTTCAGCGACGTGGATTATGATATTACCGCCGCCGATACCACCTACTGGAAATACCTGCTCCTGTCTATTTCCGGTTACGAGCTGTATTTAAAAACCTACCGCAGCGGTTTTGAAGCAAGGAACGTGGTAGAACAGGTGGTATTGAACAAGAATTTTCCGCGCTCCGCCATTTATTCCATCAACCAGCTGCAACGCTATTTTGAACGGCTCAAAAGCGAGCGCCATGCCGAGAGCTATCATAAAATAGAATTTATGCTGGGCCGGCTGAAAAGCAAGGTAAATTATTCCACCGTAGATACTATCCTGGAGCAGGGGCTCCATGAATACCTGAACGAGATTAAAAAAGAGCTTTATGAAATTGGTATTGCCCTTAACCAGAATTATTTTGCATACACTTAACCGTTAATTCAATATTTTCTATAACACAGCTTTAACCACAACAATCCATGTCCCGCTTTAATATCCACCACGTTACCAGGTATACCTACGAAGAACCTGTAAGAGACAGCGCCAACCAGGTGATCCTGTTTCCTATCCGCGACGAATACCAGGAGCCCATCAGCCAGGAGCTGACCATTACGGGCGAGCCACTGGTAGAAATTTACAAGGATTACTACGGCAACGAAGTAGGTTCGTTTTCTTACGCGGAACCCCACCGGGAACTGGTTATCGATTCAAGAATAGAAGTAGAGGTAAAAAGCAAACCCCTCCCGGAAGACAGCGCCCCGGCCGAAGAGCAGTGGCTGTACCTGCTGGAAGCAAAACAGGTGGTGCCCTATCTTGATTTTACGCGGCCGGAACCCTTTCCCTCCATGGATGAAGCCCGCAAGCTGGATGTGATGCAGCAAAGTACCAAATTTACCCCTCTGCAGGCCGCCAAAAGGCTGAATGAATACGTTTATAAAAACTTCCGGTACAATAAAGGCGTTACCGATGTGGAAACCACGCTGGAAGAAGTATGGAAATTAAAAGCCGGCGTATGCCAGGATTTTGCGCATGTGCTGCTCATTATGCTGCGCATGATTAATATACCGGCCCGGTACGTGAGCGGGTATATTTGTCCCAACAAAAACGGCATGCGCGGCGAAGGCGCCACCCATGCCTGGGTAGAAGCCTATATTCCCTATTATGGCTGGCTGGGATTTGATCCTACCAACAACAGCCTTACCAGCCACCTGCATGTGCGCCTGGCGGTGGGCAGGAGCTTCAGCGATGTATCGCCGGTAAAGGGAACGTATAAAGGCACTTCGCGCCATGTACTGGAAGTAGGGGTAACCGTGGCATACGAAAACGGCGACCAGCCCGAAGAACCGCTGGCCATACTGGTAGCGCAGCCCAATAAAAACGGGGTGACCGAAAGCTCCAACTCGTATCGCCGGCATCTTGAATTGATGCAGATGCAGCAGCAGCAATAGCTGATAGTTGATAGATGATGGTTGATAGGAAGAAGGCGGCTATCAACTATCAACCCCCTAAAGCGCTACATAATGTTCGCGCAGCAGGCGGGCCAGGTTGAGCACGGCGCCTTTGCCGCCGGTATCGCCGCTGTTGCAAAGCACAATAACCGCAATGTTTTTTTCTTTGATGATCTCCACGTGGCTGTAGAAGGAGCCCAGCGTACCATCACATTCGGAAATATGATTGCCGTTTACTACCAGGTTGGTCCAGCCAAAAGCATATTGCGGGTATACCGTGTGCATTATCTCATACATACGGGGAGCCAGCACCGCTTTTTCGCCCCGCAAGCCTTTTAGCTCATCCTGCACAAAACGCGCATAATCGTGGATGGTTATATTGGCATCCGCCGCCCCGGTAAACGCCGGCGATACATGAAACCAGTATTTAGGGTCGAGCGCTATATACCGATCGGCCTCCATCCAGTGCCCCCAGGGTTCGGCAGGGGACAGTAAATTGGGCCAGCCGGTTTTTACCGTAATGCCCAGTGGCTTGTTCACGTATTCCTTTAACAGCTCTTCCCAGGGTTTGCCGGAGGCTTTTTCCAGCATGGCTGCCGCAACAATGGTATTGGCATTGGAAAAGCGGAACTCCCGTTTGCCGGAGGTATCTATCCCCCCCTTGCATTGCACTACCCATTGCAGGAACTGCTGGCGCTGTTGCATGGCAGGGCCGCTCATGGCGGGAACAGTATACATTTCGCGGTAATCGTTCAGCGGCACCAGCCCGGCCCGCTGGGACATCAGGTCGGCCAGGATAAGATTGCGGAATTCGGGCCGGCATTTTGCCGCCAGCGAAGGAAACAACTGGAGCAGGGAGCTGTTCCATTTTATCTTACCCCGGGCCACCAGCTGCTCGGCAATAAACGCGGTAAACGCAATGGTGGCGGAACCCAGGTGAAAGCGATTGGAAAGGGAAATGCTGTCTTTGGTGCGAAACTGTTTATACCCTACGCCCTGCTCCAGTAAAATACTGTCGCTGCTCACTACAGCATATACGAGGGCGGGTATACGGCGGTGCAGGCGCACAGAATCCGCTATAGCGCGGGTATCCTGCGCCTTCGCATATAGGCATGCGCTGCATACGGCGAGAAATACGACGATTCGTTTCATACGGTAGAAAAAATAGATGAACAATATACAAGCCCGCCTTTCAGTAATCCGTTTTAATGGTATTATTGAAGGGTATCCGGAGCTGGTAACCCAGGTTTTCATCGTTGCTGTCGTCCAGCACATCCAGGCCGTACCGCAGCGTCCGGGGATCTGTATATTGAAAAGTACCAAAGAGCCTGTCCCATAACGAAAAAATATTGCTATAATTGCTGTCCGTATAAGGCCGTTTGTAATGGTGGTGCACTTTGTGCATATTGGGGGAAACAAACACCCAGCTAATGGGCCGGTCCAGCCATTCGGGGAACACGATATTGGCATGGTTGAAATAGGTGAATACGGCTGCGCAGCTGCGGTAGAGAAAATAGAGCCAAACGGGCATTCCCATTACCAGCACCCCTACAATCATAAACGTTTCGCGAAACAGCCATTCGCCCGGGTGATGCCGGGTGCCGGTGGTCACGTCTACATGGGTATCGCTATGGTGCACCATGTGAAATTTCCACATCCATTTTATTTTGTGCATGATGTAATGGGGAATATACTGGCTGAATAAGTCGCCCAGCAACAGACCTGTAAGCACCACGGCCCAGCCGGGCATGGGCAGCCAGTTGATAAGGCCAATTTTATGCACGGTTACGTAATGGCAAACGCCAATGGTGACCAGCCCGAAAATAAGGTTAAGCACGATGGTGGTAAACAGGAATACCAGGTTGATGCCGGCATGGCGGTAGCGGCGGTACGAAAAACGAAACAGGGGGTAATAGCCTTCCACCACCCAGAAAATGACCATGCCGCCCAGTAAATACAGCAGGCGGTGCGAGCTGGGAATATGGTCCCAATATTGAATGAACTTTTCCATACAGGCTACAAGCGTAAAGGTAAGTTACAAAACCCCTTCCAAATCATCAAACTCCGCCCCGCAATGCAAACAGGTATACACCGTATTCACCTCTGTTTCCTGCCCGTTGGCCAGCATTGATTTAAGCTTGCCCCAGAGGCTGGGAAATTCCTTAATGATCACCTCCTTCCGGAATCCCTCCTGCCGGCAAACCGGGCAAGGCACCGTTTGCAGCCATTCCAGCTCGGTATCGTGTAGTATTTGCTGCGCCCGCTGCTCCTGCGGCTCCGCTACCATTAGCTTTATGCCGCCAATGGCAGGGTTGAGCAAAGGATCGATGGTTACGGTAAACTCATCTTTTAAATGACAATTGATGCCATGCTCCTGCAGGAGCGACAGTTTCATATTGGCATAAATATAATTATCGTAGGCGCGTATAGTGACGAAATTCATATCCTGTAATTTAACGTATTCCGGCGCATAAAAAAACCCCGGCGGGGCGGGGTTTTTTTGAGCGTATGATGTTTGAAGTATGAATTCTGATCGTTTGCGTAGCACCCAGACTTCCGGCCTCTGACTTCCTGCTTCTAATTATTCAGCATCAGTGGCATCACCAGCATCAGCAATTCTTCCCCTTCTTCTATTTCCATGGGTTTTATAATGCCGGCCTTGGTGGGCGTGGATAATTCTACCCGCACTTCGCTGCTATCGGCGCCGCTGAGCATTTCTATCAGGAATTTGGCATTAAAGGCAATGGCCAGGTCTTCGCCATCGTACTGGCATTTCATGCGCTCGGTACCCTCAAAGCTGAAATCAACATCCTGCGCGGCCAGCTGCAATTCGCTGCCGTGAATGTTGAGCACTACCTGGTTGGTGCTCTTGTTACTGAATACGCTTACCCGGCGCAGCGCCCCCTGGAAATCGTTTTTAGTCACCACCAGCTTATACGGGTTGTCGGAAGGGATAACCACTTTATAATCGGGGAACCGCGCGTCTATCAGGCGGCAGCTCATTTGTGCATTGCCATGTTTTACAAACAGGTGATTGCTGTTGTAGCTCAGGGTAATTTCATCCATATTGGCCGGCAATACGCTTTTAAGCAGGTTGAGCGGTTTCTTGGGCACGATAAACGAATCCGATTTGGGACAGCTTACATCGGTCCTTTTGTAGCGCACCAGGCGGTGGGCGTCGGTAGCCACAAACTGGATGAATTTTTTATCGAGCTCTATAAACACACCGGTCATGGCGGGGCGCAGATCGTCGTTGCTTACCGCAAACAGGGTCTTGTTAATGGCCGTTACCAGCGCCAGGGAGGTCATGGTAAACGAGGCGGTATCATCTGCAGCGGGTTCTTTGGGAAAATTATCCGGGTTCTCGCCCATTACCTTGTATTTACCGTTATCGCTGGTAATTTCCACGGCAAAGCTCTTATCGATATTAAACGTCAGGGGCTGGTCGGCGATGTTCTTTAAGGAGTCCATCAGGATTTTGGCCGGTATACATACCTTGCCGGTATCCTTCGCTTCTATGTCCAGCTGGATGCGCATCACCGTCTCCAGGTCGGTGGCCACCACCGTCAGCTTGTTTTTCTCCACTTCAAACAAAAAATCCTCCAGTATAGGCAATACGGTGTTGGCATTGATAACCCCGTTTATCTGCTGCAGGTGTTTCAATAAGGCCGAAGACGAAACGATGAACTTCATACAATTCAGTATTAAAAATGAGTGCGACGAAACTAGTGATTTTTAGGCAATAGGGGCCGCAATTTGTTTTTGTTGAACCTGTTATCAACATGCCGTGTTAATTACTTGTGACTAAACCTCCCACCCGGTTGTTCTACCGCGTATATTTGACAAATGGCGTTTAAAAAACAGCTTACCAAAGATCAGGCCCTGCAGAAGGCCCGGCATTACTGCGGCTACCAGGAGCGCAGCCATGCCGAGGTAAAGGAAAAGCTGTATTCTTTTGGCCTGCGCCGGCAGGAGGTGGAAGAATTGCTGTCGCAGCTCATAGAAGACGATTACCTGAACGAGGAGCGTTTTGCCCGGCAGTTTGCCGGGGGCCATTTCCGGATGAAAAAATGGGGACGGGTAAAGATTATGTACGAGCTGAAGCAAAAACAGGTAAGCGGGTATTGCATTAAAAAAGCCCTGGAAGAAATAGATGAAAACGATTATATGGAAGTACTGGAAAAGCTGGCTGCCGAAAAGTGGGGCAGCCTGAAAACGGAAACCAACCTCTTTTCCAGGCTCCGCAAAACACAGGATTATTTACTGCAAAAAGGTTATGAAAACGGCCTGGTGCGGGAAGCCATCGAAAAGGTAAGGGGCATTGCGCAATCCTGATTTTATCCTCCATGAAAGAATAAATATGAAAAAGATCCTTTTGTTATTGCTTTTATTGCCGGGCGGCATAAGCGGTATTGCCCAGCAGGCCACGGTTACCAATATTGTGCCCGGCGCGCCCAAAAACGCCGACCTGCGCTTTCCGCTGGTAAGCCTGCCGGACAAAGCCGTGGCGCGGAAAATAAACGATTACCTGCAAACCACGGTTTTAAAGCAAACTACCCTCAAAGCCCCCGGCGCATCGGTATTTGACAAGGCAAAATGGACGGATAAGCAAGGCGGGTTTGACCAGCTCGGCTATACTATTCACGCCAATAACGGGAAGCTGCTTTCTATTACTCTTGACGGCGATTGGCTGGGTACGCACCCTAACCCCTACAATGAATATTATGTATTTAATGTACAGAATGGTGAAATCATTTTTCCCGGAGATATTTTTACTGCACAGGGATTGAAAGAGCTGGCGGGCGGCGTAAAAAGAAAAAGAGCCCTGATGGTTGCCGCTTACCTTAAAACGTCAAAGAACAATCGCGAAGCGGCCGGCGACCTGGAAAACATAAAAACCGATTATACGGAGTGCAATAAGGATGCGCAGCTGGAAACATTTTCTGTTACCGGCACCAGTATCGTTTTTCATACATCGCCCTGCCTGCCGCATGTAATGGAAAGCCTGGAAACAAACCTGGACATTACCTATTCCTTTGCACAATTGCAGGCATGGTTCAGCGCCTTTGGCCAGAAATTATTCGGCCCCGGCGCGGAGGATATCAGCAGGGATAGCTTCCCTTCCTTATCCAAACCCCTGCATGGAAAAATAGACAACAAATACGGGATAGTGATGCAGCTGCATTTTAATAGTGCCGAATCGGTAGACGGGTTTTATTATTACAGCAACTACCAGTCGGCGATAGACCTGTCCGGCACGTTAAAGAATGGAGTGCTTGAGCTGAAAGAGCATGACAATGATGATAACGATACAGCCGTTTTTAAAGGCACGGTAACCGGCACTACGTTCACCGGCACCTGGACCAATCTTAAAACCAACAAGGCAATACCCTTTACAGTTAACAACTAATCCATAAAGCGATACACATACAGGGTTCCTTTTTCCAAATGCACCTGCGCGCTGAGCTGTAAAAATACTTCCTGCCGGGCTGTGGCGCTAAGCAGGTATTCAATTTTGTACTGCTGTACCCTGTATTGCTGCGCAGGGCTCCATACCCCGTAAAGCCTTGCAGGCAACCGGTAGCAAAGCTGCGTTGCCACCACGTATTCGATTCTATCCGTTACTATTCGTTTATTAGCTAAAAACTGCAGCCCGGGTTCTGCTGTATGAAGCGAACGGTAATAACGGTAATCGGCTATTTTCTGTCGTACAAAACCTGCGCGCTGAACCATTAAAAAGGGTGTGGTCATCACAACCAGCAACAGGGCAAACAGCAATGCCCGACGGGCGCCAACCGGCAACACCGAAACGGTTTCCTGCAGGAGGTAAAAAAACAGGAGGTAAAAAAGCAGCCCTTCAATATAAATATACCGTTCAATGATAAAAAAAGGCAAATACGCCAATGGATAAAGGAGCAGCACCAGCAACCAGGGCTGTACGGTTGAGCATGCCGCTTTCAGCCTGTTCTTGTCATACCATGCCAGCACCCCTATAGCTACCAGCAGCAAAATACCTTTAATATAAAAGTAATCAGGTATACGGTACGCTCTTATCGCATTCTTTATAATAAGCCCCAGCTGATAGCGTGCATTGGCGGCACTGCTGAATGGCGACCAGGCATAATGATCCAGCTGATGCGCTGGGTTTAACCATCCTGTATAAGCGCCCTCAAAAGGCGGTGGAATAATTTCACGGGTAATGGCGTGGTCGGGATGCGCAGGATGTACAAAGCTATGCGAATATCCGCCCGCCGTTGAAAAGACCGGTTTGTTTTCATGCAGGCTAAGCGGAATAATCCAGGCAAGTGAAATAGCCCAGAACAACAGGAAGCTGTATATCGTAGACCGGTAGTGCCGCTCCCGCCGTTTGCCGGCAAACCATAGCTGCGCTGCCAGCAAAAGCATAAAAAGCAGGTTTACAAACAGGAAATTATACGATTTGGCCAGGAAGCTCAATGCGGCCGCCACCGCCGTCAGTACCCATAACCGCGAGCTGTCCCCGGAACGGGGGGCGCTTAACAATGTCAGAAACCAGCACAGGAAAGCCGTGGCCGGCAAATCGGGCGTCAGGTCCGACATAGCATAAAACAACAGCCCGGCAATGATGCAAAGCTGGTACAGCAGGCAAAACAGGGGATTGGTTAAATACCGGCGGCCTGCCCTGCCGGCAAAATAAAAACAGGCGGCGGCAGCAACCAGGTTGATGCAATAGCAGGTAATATGCGGTTGTACATGACATTTTATAAAAAGCGCTATCAGCCAGGAATAGAAGGGCGACCAGTAACCGTTGATGGCGTCATGCCACCGGCCTTCGGCATATAGCTCCGCGATATTGATATAGGAAAGCGTATCGTTGTCAATAAACTTGTAGTAATACAGCTGCAGGCACAGCCCGCTTATGGCGCCCGCCGTAAAAAGAAACCAGGGCCCGGTAGTAAACCAATACTGCTTGTGTACAGGCATGCTGCAATATATTAACTTTACCGTATTATATACCGTTCCATGCCAACACTTACTATTACTACTATTCAAACCGCCCTGCATTGGGAAAACAAGGCGGCCAACCTGGCCATGCTGGAAGAAAAGATCCAGGCTATTCCCGGCAAACCGGAAATAGTCATCCTGCCGGAAATGTTCAGTACCGGTTTTAGCATGAACGCCGCTGCGCTGGCAGAAACGATGGATGGCCCCGCGGTGGCATGGATGAAGCGCATTGCCGCCGAAAAGAAAATCATTCTTACCGGCAGTCTCATCATAACCGAAAACGGCCATTATTATAACCGCCTTATCTGGATGCTGCCCAACGGGCAGTACGGCGTATACGATAAACGGCACCGTTTTGCCTATGCCGGTGAAGACGCGCATTATACCGCGGGTGCCAAGCGACTGGTTGCCTCTGTAAAGGGATGGAAAATACAGCTGCTGGTATGTTATGACCTGCGCTTCCCCGTATGGATACGCCAGCAGGTGCAGGATGCCGCCGGCGATGGCTTGCCCCGGCCGGAATACGATGTCATCATTTGCGTGGCCAACTGGCCGGAGCGGCGCAACCATGCCTGGAAAACTCTCCTGCAGGCGCGCGCCATCGAAAACCAGTGCTATGTGGCCGCTGTTAACCGCGTAGGCCATGATGGCAATGGCATCTATTACAGCGGCGATTCGATGATTGTTGACCCGCTGGGTGAAATACTTTACACCAAAGCGCACGATGAAGACAGCTGTACGCTTACCCTGCAACGGGAAAAGCTGGAAGCCGTACGAACAAAACTGCCGTTCTGGAAAGATGCCGATTTTTTTACGATAGAACCTTAGTATGAAACTTCAATTAAACCGCATTCATCATGTAGCCATCATTTGCAGCAACTATGCCGTATCAAAACATTTTTATACGGAGATACTGGGAATGAAAATTGTGCAGGAATCTTTCCGCGAAGCGCGTCAATCGTATAAGCTGGACCTGGAGCTGGGCAACCACTACCAGGTGGAATTGTTTTCTTTTATCGATCCCCCGCCCCGCCCCTCTTATCCCGAAGCCTGCGGCCTGCGCCACCTGGCATTCGAGGTAAGCGATATAGCGCAGGCCGTGGCCATATTAAACAGCAACGGCGTGACCACCGAACCGGTGCGCACCGATGCCCTTACCCAAAAGCAATTTACTTTTTTTGCCGACCCCGATGGCTTGCCATTGGAAATCTATCAACAATAATATGCAGGTATTTTACAACGGAACGGTATTCGACGGCACCACGCTGCGCAGCGGCGCAGCCGTATTGATCAGCAACGGGCTGGTAGACGCTGTAGTAGACGAAGAGGATATACCCTATGATGCGGAAAAGATCGATCTCGAAGGCCATTATATTGCCCCGGCATTTATCGACCTGCAATTGTATGGCGGTAATGGCAAACTGTTTTCGCACCATCTTTCCGTTGCCGCGCTGGAAGCCACCTATGCGTATTGCCTGTCGGGCGGTTGCACGCAGTTCTTCATTACCCTGGCCACCAATTCCATCGAGGTATTCCTGCAGGGCATTGAAACGGCCCGCGCTTACCTGCAGCAGGGCGGCAAGGGCCTGCTGGGCGTACACCTGGAAGGGCCGTACATTAACCCGCTGAAAAAAGGCGCGCATATAGAGCAGTATATTAAAAAGCCGGCGCTAAAAGAAGTGCAGCGTTTGCTGGCCATGGGCAAAGGCATTATAAAAATGATTACCCTGGCGCCGGAGCAATGCGATACGGAAATCATTCAACTATTGCTGGGCAATGGTATAATTGTTTCTGCCGGCCACAGCAATGCCACGTATGCGGAAGCGATGGCGGCATTCAATAACGGTATCCCCGCCGCCACGCATTTGTTTAATGCCATGTCGCCCCTGCAGCACCGCGCCCCCGGTTTGCCCGGCGCCATTTACAATCATCCCGCTGTTATGAGCAGTATTGTTGCCGATGGCATTCATGTAGACTTTGCCGTGGTAAACATTAGCAAAAAAGTCATGAAAGACCGGCTGTTCCTGGTCACCGATGCGGTAACCGCCGTTGATGGTGGCGACTATCCCCATGTATTTGCAGCCGACCGCTACACGCTGCCCGATGGCACGCTTTCCGGCTCGGCCCTTACCATGATGAAATCGGTAAAAAACTGCGTGGAAAAAGCCGGCATTTCATTGGAAGAAGCATTGCGCATGGCATCTCTATACCCGGCAAAACTGGCGGGCCTGGCGCATGAACACGGGAAAATTGAAAATGGATTTAAGGCGGAGCTGGTGCTGTTTAATGCGGGGCTGGAGCTGGTTAAGGTAATCTGTTAATACGCTAATGGCTCCTGGCTGGTATGGCGGATGCTCAATACCCGGATAATGTTTTTGCTGAATCGGTACGCTACCCGGTAACGGTGTTTTTCAAATGCCCTATAGCTGCCATCGTTATTTATCTTATACTTGTCGGGGGCGTATATTTCAGGGTTTTTAATCGCTTTATAAACTGCATTTGAAATACCATCCGCAACTTTACCTGCATTCTTAGGAGAATCTTTGCTGATATGGTCAAACACCTGTTTCAGGTTTTTCTTTGACCGGTTTGTCCAAACTACCTCGTACACCTTTCCTACCATTTCTTCATTTCCTTGCGCAGTTCTTCATGAGTAGTATATTCACCCCTTTCATATTCAGCCTCTGCTTCTTCAAGCTCACTGTTATATTGCTCAATAGTAACCCTTTCGGACTTTTCTCCTCTCCCCTTCAAAAAAGTCTTGAGCATTTGTATCACGGATTTTTTTTCCGCCTCGTTGAGCTGCATAAAATAATTATACATTTCCTGGTCCAATGCTTTTGCCATACACATCGCTTTGTACAAATTTACTCTTTTATACAGGTTTATCAAAACCGGGAAATTCCGAAAAGAAAATTATGGAATGCGCTGAAATACAACGGTTTTACGGGGAAACTTTATTTTGACGCTCCTATGAGCTGCTTCACCTTTTCCGCTTTTATATCAATCCCTTTGCGGATGGCATCCACGGTAGGCTTTACCTCTATATCGGGCAGTATGCCGCGGCCGTTTTTAGGATAGCTTTTGTTCATGACCATGTGAAATTTGGGCAGCCGGAAGCGCACCCCCGTATTGGGCAGGGTGGCGTCGGGTATAAACCAGGCCGTATTGCCATAAGCGCCGCCGCCGGTTTCCTCGCCCACAATTTTTACATTGGCCTGCCCTTTTACCGCATTGATCAGCAGCGTGGTGGCGGAAAAGGAATTGCCCCCGCTTAATATATACACATTGCCCGTGTAGCGGTGATGGGCCACCGGTTTGAAATAATGCCGCTCAAAATACCCGAAATGATAGCGCCCGTCTTTTCGCTTGCGCGTCATAAAACTCATAAAGAAAAATTCGGCCAGCGAGTTCTGGATATGCCGCTCGTATTTACTCATCTTGCGGATGGCGTACAGCGAATCGGCGATTTTGAATCTATGGTCGGCCAGGTACTGGGTCAGCTTATTGGAAAGCCCTACATTGCCGCCCCCGTTGGTGCGCACATCAATGACCAGGTTTTTTATGCTGGCCTCGTCGAGGTAGCGAAAGGAATGGCGGAAAAACGCCTTGAGGTGATTGCCGTTGGTAAACGTGCTCACGGTCATATAGGCGGTACTACCGGCAGTGTCTACCTGCAGGCTGCGGTTGCTGAACAGGCGGTTGTTGCGACGCCTCTTTTTACTCACCTTACCCATGGATTTGATGAAATGGCGAAAAGACGTGTCTTTCCCTATTTCATACATGCTAATGGTGGTAGTCTTCTCAATGCCCTCTTTATTGAGATAGCCTACCCGGAAAGAATCCCTGTACCCGAATACCGACTGGTACAGCGCCCCGAAATTGCCCAGGTTGCTCAGCGTTTGGTATTTATGGTTGATGCTGTAGCCGTCGGTGACCATATAGCGAAACAGGCTGTCGCGCACCAGGCCAATAGGCATGCCGTCGAAGGCCGTAATGACCGTGCCGCGGATAAGCGAGGTATCCCTGCGGTTGAGATTGGAATAGATGGCCGCCGTATCGTCCCAGAACTTTATGCCCAGCGGAAACTGTGGCGCCCGCAGCGTATCCAGGTAATGCGCATATTTTTTGGAAAACCGGATAGAAGTATGCCCGCAATCAATCCGCGCAATAACATAACTCAGCAGGGTGCGAAACTGCGGCTCCGTCATGGAATCGCTTATCCGGCTATAACCCAGGTCAAAATAATAGTCCAGTGAATCTTTGCTGGTATACCAGTACAGCGAGGGGTGCGATTCTTCGAGGATGGCGCGAAACAGGCGGTAATCCTGCTGCAGCTTTTCTTTTGAATATTCCTTATTGGGATTAAAGGCTTTCCGGGAGCTGCTGCAGCCCGGCAGTAAAAACAGGCCTGCCAATAACAGCAAGCCGCAACAATAAACAAAAAGACCCTGGTTTTTCTGTGGTGGTGTCCGCATAATCCTTATTCCCTAAAGCTCCATCGCCTGCCCGCTGCCGGTCAGGCAAAAGCGTTCCAGCCCTGTGCTGTTATATCAAACGTGTTTCCGCCCTTAGTTATTATTTTCTTTCCTTTTTCAGGCGCTGTCATATAGCCAATTACACTTAATTGCTCATTCAATACCAGCTTTTCGTGTTCCGATTGCGGTATGGTGAACAGCAGTTCGTAATCTTCTCCCCCGCTGAGGGCGCAGGCCGTGGGGTCGAGGTCAAATTTATACGCGGCATTCCGGGTATCGTTGTGTATAGGTATTTTTTCTTCGTACAATACACAGCCCAGGTTGCTTTGCCGGCAAATATGCAGTATTTCGGAGCTGAGCCCGTCGCTGATATCCATCATGGCGCTGGGCATGATGCCGCTGGCGGAAAAGAATTCAATGATGTCTTTCCGGGCTTCGGGTTTCAGCAGGCGGCCGATAACATATTTTTCGCCTTCCAGGTCGGGCTGCACCTGCGGGCTTTCCTGGAAAATCTTTTTTTCGCGTTCCAGGAAGCTGAGGCCCAGGAAGGCCCCGCCCAAATCGCCGCTTACGCACAGTAAGTCGCCTTGCTGCGCGGTGCTGCGTTTTACAAACTTGTTTTCCGCCACTTCGCCGATGGCGGTTACGGAAATGATAAATCCCTTTTGCGAGGTAGAAGTATCGCCGCCCACCAGGTCCACCTCGTATTTATCGCAGGCGGCCAATACGCCTTCGTAAAATTCTTCCAGCGCTTCCAGGCTAAAGCGGTTGCTGAAAGCAATATTCATGGTAACCTGCGTTGGCGTGGCATTCATGGCGTAGATATCGCTCAGGTTTACCACCACGCTTTTATAGCCCAAATGCTTCAGCGGGGTATACATTAAATCGAAATGAACGCCTTCTACCAGCATATCGGTGCTCACCACTACCTGCCGGCCAAGGAGATCAATAACGGCGGCATCGTCGCCCACGCCCACGATGGAAGAGGCATTGTGCAATTCGATGTTCCGGGTCAGGTGCTCTATCAGCCCAAACTCACCCAGGTCGTTTATTTCGGTTCGTTCGCTCATAGTTGCTTTACATTATTAACAACATCCAGCAGGTCCTGGTGTATCCTGCCATTGGTAGCCACAATATGCGGCTGGTAGGGCGAATAATAGTCACCCCTGAAATCGGTTATTTTACCGCCGGCTTCTTCTACCATAAGAAAGCCCGCGGCGCTGTCCCATGCCTGCAGCTTATGTTCGTAAAACCCGTCAAAACGGCCGGCGGCCACCCAGCAAAGGTCGATGGCGGCGGAGCCGAGGCGGCGTACAGGAATGCCTTTGCGGATGAGCTTGGAAAACACTTCCAGCGGCCCGTTGGGCTCGTTGATATAGGTATAGGGGAAGCCCGTTACCAGGCAGGCTTTTTCCAGCGAACCCTCATCGCTTACCTGTATTTTTTTATCGTTCATCGAAGCGCCAAAGCCGCGCTGGGCGAAGAAAAACTCGCGTATAAACGGGTTGTATACCGCGCCCATGATCATCTCGCCGGCTTTTTCTATGCCAATGCTCACGCAGCAAAGGGGAATGCTGTTGGCAAAATTAACCGTGCCGTCTATCGGGTCAATGATCCATTTGTATTCGCTGTCCATCTTTATCTCGCCCACTTCCTCGCTCATGATATAATGACCGGGATAATCGGCTTTGATACAATCGATGATCACTTTCTCCGAGGCATGGTCGGCTTCCGTAACCAGGTTATTGACGCCTTCTTTGTTGGATATTTTAAATTCACCGTCAAAATAATGGCGGAGCACATCCGCCGCAGCTTCTGTTGCTTTGATAAGCGTGGTTTTCAACATGCGGCAAAGATAAGGGGCCGGAAGGAAAGCTTAGACTATCTATTAACACTCCCCATCGCCTGTTCGGGATAACGCAAACCAGCTGCGGCGCCTTTTGGAAAGATGGCGTCTATTTCATCCAGTTCCTGCCGGCTGAGCGTTACCTGCAATGCGCCCACGTTTTCTTCCAGGTATTTAATGCGCTTGGTGCCGGGTATCGGGAAAACAAACTCACCCTGCGCCAGCACCCATGCCAGCGCCAGTTGCGAAGGCGTGCAGCCTTTTTTAGCGGCCAGCGCGGTTATCTTTTCCACCAGGTCTAAATTCTTTTTAAAGTTCTCTCCCTGGAAGCGGGGGGAGAACCGGCGGTAATCGTTTTCGGCAAAGTCTTCAAACTTTTTTATCTGTCCCGCCAAAAAGCCGCGGCCCAGGGGGCTATAGGCTACAAAAGCGATACCCAGCTCCCGGCAGGTAGCGAGTATACCGTCTTCGGGGTCTCTTGTCCACAGCGAATATTCCGTTTGTACCGCCGATACCGGGTGCACGGCATGCGCCTGGCGCAACGTGGCAGGGGCTATTTCGCTAAACCCGATCCCTTTTATTTTTCCTTCTTTTACCAGCTCGCCCATCGCCCCGGCGGTTTCTTCAATGGGGGTATTGGGGTCTACGCGGTGCAGGTAATACAGGTCGATAACATCGGTACCCAGCCGTTTGAGACTGTTTTCACAGGCTTTTTTTACATAATCGCGTTTGCCATTGATGCCCCGCACGGCAGGATTGGCCGGGTCACGCATAATGCCAAATTTGGTGGCCAGGGTTATTTTTTCCCGCCGGCCTTTAAATGCCCTGGCCAGCAGCTCTTCGTTTATAAAGGGACCGTACATATCGGCCGTATCCCAAAACGTAACACCCAGTTCAATGGCCCGGTGCAGGGTGTTGATGGATTCCACATCGTTAGTGTCGCCATAAAATTCGCTCATACCCATACATCCCAGTCCCAGTTCAGACGCCCTGAGCCCCTGTGATCCCAATTGTTTTATTTGCATGATTTGGTTTTTATCCCATCAACAATCCATTGCCGCGCTTGTTGCATAGACAGGATTTTTTGTATGGGGCTGGATTTTGAACATCAAGGTAAAAAATCGTACTTCGTACCCATAAATCATCCCCCTGTTGCTATCCGTCATCATCATCAACTATAATGTTAAATATTTCCTGGAGCAATGCCTGTATTCCGTGCAGCAGGCCCTGCAGGGCATTGATGGGGAGATTATTGTAATCGACAACCATTCTGCCGACGGCAGCCTGGACTACCTGCGGCCCGCCTTCCCCGGGGTGCGTTTTATTGCCAATACCGAAAACACCGGTTTTTCAAAAGCCAATAACCAGGGCTGGCGGATGGCGACAGGCGATTATATCCTGTTTTTAAACCCGGATACCCTGCTGGCGGAAGACTGCCTTCGGCTATCGCTGGCGGCAATGGAGCAACAACCCCGGGCAGGGGCCCTGGGCATCCGCATGATTGATGGCAGCGGCCGGTACCTGCCCGAATCGAAGCGCGGCAACCCCACACCCATGGTATCGTTTTACAAACTATCCGGTCTTACCCGGCTTTTTCCCCGCTCGGAGATATTTGCCCGTTATTACCTCGGGCATTTATCGCCCACCAAGAACCAGGACGTGGAAGTGCTGGCCGGCGCGTATATGATGGTGCGGAAAACCGTGCTGGAAGCCACCGGGGGCTTCGACGAACGTTTTTTTATGTACGGCGAAGACGTAGACCTGAGCTACCGCATCCGGCAGCTGGGTTATAAAAACCTATACCTGGCAGATAGTACCATTATTCACTTCAAGGGCGAAAGCACAAAAAAAGACGCTAAATACGTGACCCTGTTTTATAAGGCCATGGCCCTGTTTGTGGAAAAGCATTATGGAAAACAGCCGGGCTGGTATACTTTTTTACTACAGGTAGCCATCCGGGTAAGGGCGGCGCTTTCATTTGTCGCCAACCCGTTTAACGGCGCGAGCCTTCCCCTACCCGGGCGAAAGGCCGTACCAATGATCATAACCGGCACGCCGGAAGAAATAAAGGAAGTGGATGGTATACTGAAAAAAAACAAGTATCCCCGGGCCTCCGTGCAAACGGCCGCCCCCCGCGAGTCCCTGTTATCACTGCTGCCCGTGTACAGCAACAACACCCAAATCATCTTTTGCCTGGGCAATCTCCGCTATAGCGAAGTGATACGCCAGTTGCAGCAATTGCCCCATGCCATCACGGTCAGCTTTCATGCCGCCGGCAGCCGGAGCATCATTAGCAGCCGCTCCAAAAATGCCGGCGGCGATGTAATGTCGTAGTTTGAAATTAATTGACTTTGGCAAATGGTAACAAGTTTGACTAAGAGGTTTATGGGTCTGCAGGATATAGTAAAATTGACCCTTTGTTTATGGAAAACCCTTATTTTTTAGCTAAAAAATGCCTCCTATACGGTTTTCCTTGGATTTCTTATATATTTTTTCTAAATTACCACCGCTGTTTTTTACCTTTACGGCCTGATTTTTGGCTTACTTATGCCATCGACAACTTATTTTCATGCACACAAAAAAGCACATAACTAAAGACAATCACGCCGAAATTGACAAATGGTTTGGTGAACTAATCGATGAATTAAAAACAGACCATTTTTTACTTTCTCAAGATGTCGCTCCAAGTGAAAAAAAGCAACTCTACAGCGATATGATTTTTGGAGATCACATGTCTGTTTTTTCTGGTATGAGGAGCTCTAGTTCCATGTATTTTATCTCAAACATCATTAGAGACTATTTACAAGAATTAAAGAATCATGATAGCAAGCCTATAAAATTAGCTATGGGTTTGTCTGATTCAAAAATCCTTGTTTGGTCTGTGATTAATGATAATGACGAGCAAACGGAAGATACTTTATTACTTGCCGAAGCAAAAGTTAATGGCAAATACCAATCAAAAGGATTCTATATAAACTCTACGATTCTTGAAAGATCTGATTCTTTAGAAACCCCACCACATTATCAATCTATAATAGGATAAGTTGGCATCTTTCGATACCCACATTAATCAAGCTAAAAAGAACTTAGAGTTTCTCCTTGAAACAAATTCTAGAAATTCTACTAATTGGGATTGGCAAGTAACACTCTGTTATTATGTTGCCGTGCATATAGTAAATGCCCATCTTGCGAAGGCCGCTGACCTTCATTATAGGACGCACGAAGATGTTAAGAATGCAATTAATCCTTATGCTCCGGTTTCGCCTACTAGAATTCCAGAACATATTTACCTAGCTTACGTAAAACTGGAGGGTTTATCAAGACGAGCAAGATATTTATGCCACGAAGAAAATAAAAATCAAGGAATTGGCGAGTTTTTTACTTTTGATAAACATTTTGCCAGAGCGATAAAACACTTAGATATTATCCTGGATCATTTCAAAAAAGAATATAATATCCACTACTGTCTTTTAAATGTCTCTTGCCCTGAGCTCACCAATAAAATTCCTTTAAAAATATTTAAAATTCAGCAGTCTTCTGCAAAACCTAGAATTACAACTTAAAGTACTCCTAAAAAATCCAAACTGAGATTATGCCGGCGGCGATGCCATAGGCCAATAAAAAAAGCGGTATTTTGTACTATGATCAGGCAGGTTATCAGCAAAATCAGGGACTTCAGGCCCGTGTATGTCCTTTACAATTTTTTTCACCGCCGCAGCCTGCGGCATAACCAGCCGCTTTACCGGCAACTGCACATCAAAAAACCGGTATACTGGAATGTAAGCAGCGTTGATTTTGCCCACCTGCCGCAGCAAAGCCCCTGGCTGGATGCACCACAAGCGGAACAGGCCTTACTGGCCAGCGAGGCTTACCAGCAGCTGCCGTCCCTCACACAGCAATACCTGCAGCAATGGATACACGAAGGCTTTATTATCCTGCCTGGTTTTCTCAACAGCGCCGAAGCCGATGCCATCAATGCCGAAACCGATCGCCTGCTGGCGCAAAAGGAAGTAAAGCCGCTGGACAATGGCAAGATCATGTTTACCTTCCGGCATTCAGCGCTTATTGATGCCCTGGTGAAAGACCCGCGCATTACCGGCCTGTTTGAATTTATTTTCGGCCAGCCCGTGATAACGTTCCAGACCATTAATTTTTTAACGGGAAGCGAACAACAGGCGCATTCAGATAGCATTCACATGACCACGTACCCGCTGGGTTATCTTACTGCCGCCTGGTTTGCGCTGGAAGCTATCGACGACAGCAACGGCCCCCTGTTTTATTATCCCGGCAGTCACCGGCTGCCCTATGTGCTGAGCCCCGACCTGGATGCCAAAAGCGGGGTGCTGTTACTCAACCCCGATACACACCGGCAGTACGAAACGAAAATAGCGGCCATCATCCGGGAGCAGGGATTGGAAAAAAAAGTCTTCCATGCGCAAAAGGGCGACGTCTTTTTATGGCATGCCAACCTCCTCCATGGCGGCAGCCCCATTACCAACCCTGCGCGAACCCGGAAGAGCATGGTAGCGCATTATTTTGCGCAAAACGTAATCAAATACCATGAAATTTCCCGGCGGCCGGCATTAATTACCAGATAAACAGCCATTCCCGGACGACCGGCCCTGTAAAACTTACATTTATTAGCTTTTTTCTCTAATCAATCCTTAATTTTGGGCCTCATTAAACACTGCTATTGCTAATGGCTTTGATCGATCTCCATTTACCGAAGACGGTAGCAAAAGCACTACGATTGCCCACCAACTCACCGCGGCGCCAGCAGCTAAAGGTGTTGAATAAGCTATTGAAGAAAGCGCGGTTTACCGGGTTTGGGCAACAATACCGTTTTGATGATATCCTGTTCAGCAAGCATCCCGGCCGTAAGTT
>JACXTT010003553.1_pt1 | contig 23890 bp, 21 predicted proteins | sample 9270951 | NCBI WGS metagenome assembly JACXTT01 (sample SAMN15532306, study PRJNA645909) | rock metagenome | isolation source: weathered quartz diorite | place: Puerto Rico | collected 2017-06-21
TACAGCCGGGCTTCATGGACATTCCGCGCATCGGCGGCACCACCGTGACGAGCCTCGGCACCTTGCGGCCGTATCCGTCGACGCTCATCGGCGCCGGCCTCAACCAGCAGATCTACGACTTCGGTCGCACGTCGGCCGAGAGCGCGGCCGCCGATCGCGAGCTCGACGCCGAGCGCGAGCGCGCCATGGAAACGCAGCTCGACGTGGCGTTCGACGTGGAGGAGGCCTATTTCGCGGTGCTGGGCTCCGAAGCGGTCGCCCGCGCCGCCGACGACTCGTTCGAGCGCGCGCGCATCCACCGCGACATGGCCGCCGCCGCGGTCGACGCCGGCTTGCGAACCCCCATCGACTTGGCCCGCGCCGAAGCCGATCTCGCGCGCATCGACATCACACGCATCCGCGCGCGCGGCGGCGTCGGCGTGGCACAGACCAACCTGGCGGCCGCGGTCGGCAGCGACGCCAGCGCGCTCGACGCCGATCCGCTCGACGCCGATGCTGCCGACGTTCCGAACCTCGACGCAGCGATCCGCGCGGCGGCTTCCCGTGACCCTCACCTTCGGGCCGCGCTCGCCGAGCTCCAGGCCAGCGAGCAGCGCGTCCGCGCCGCGGCCGCCGAAGAGCGTCCGACCTTGTGGCTCACGTCCACGATCTCTGGGCGCGCGGGCGGCGCCGAGCCCAGTGGCAGCGGGCAGCTGCCGTTCGGGCGGGGTTGGTTGCCCGACGTGCCGAATTGGAACGCCGGGGTCGCGTTCGCGTGGCCCATCTTCGACGGTACGGTGCACGCGCGCGTCGGCGTGGCGCGCGCCGAGGTCGAGGAGCGGCGCGCCGAGGTCGACGCTGCGACGCAAGAGCAGGTCGCCCGCATTCGCCAGACCTACGTCGCCGTCGGCGTGGCCCGAGCGGCGTTGGCGGGGTTGCGGCGCGCCGTCGCCGCGGCGCGCGCGAGCTACGAACAAGCGGACGCGCGTTTTCGGCAAGGGCTCGGCACCAGCGTCGAGCTCGCCGACGCCGAGGCGTTGCGCACCGAGGCCGAGATCCAGCTCGCGCTCGGCGAGTTCGAGCTCCACCGCGCGCGCGCCGCATTTGGCCGCGCGGTCGCCGAGGCTTCGTGACCATGGCCGGCCGCGCGCGCCCATCGGGACGTAGCTCCGCCAGCGACGCGTTCGCCGCCCTCGTGCGCGCGGCGCGCCGCTATCGGATCCCCGTGTCGCTGGGCGGCGGGGCCGCGCTGGTGATCACCGCCGGCAGCGCGATGATGCTGCGCGCCGAGTCGAAGACCAACACCGTGGCGCTCAGCGACGCACCCAAGCCGGTCACCGTGGTGCCGGCACGCGCCGCGACCTTTCGTCCCGCGCGCAGCTACGTCGGTACCACCGAGCCGTGGCTCGAGGCACGCATCGGCCCGCAGCTGGTCAGCGCCTACGTCGCCACGGTGCTGGTGCGGCCGGGCGCGACGGTCAAGAAGGGCGACGTGCTGGCCACGCTCGATTGCAAGAGCGCCAGCGCGTTGAATCAGGCCGTCGCGATGGAGGCACGAGCGCTCGAGGCGCGGCAGAAGGCGCTGGCAACCGAGGCCAAGCGCTTCAAGAGCTTGCGCGAACAGCACTACGTTTCCGACAACGAGGCCGAGCAGAAAGAGTCGCTCGCCGAGAGCCAGCGCGCCGAGTTGCTCGCCCGTCAGGCCAAGCTGCTCGGCACCTCGTTCGAGGTCGACGACTGCGTGCTGCGAGCGCCCTTCGACGGCGAGATCGCCACGCGCACCATCGATCCCGGCGCGTTCGTGCGGCCGGGCTCGGCGATCGTGTCGCTGATCGACCGTTCGGTAGTGCGCGTCACCGCCGACGCGCCCGAGATCGACTTCGAGGTGGTCGCGCCCGGTAGCAAGGCGACGCTCCACGTGCTCGCGACCGAGACCGATCTCGAGGCGACCGTGGCGCGACGCGCGCCCTCGGCCGACGAGACGACGCGCACGGTTCATTTCGAGCTCGACGTCCCCAACGCCGCGCGCGCCCTACCCGTCGGCACGACCGCGGAGGTACGCATCGAGGTGGGCAAGCCCATCCCCGCCGTGACCGTCCCGCTCGCGGCGGCCACGGTGCGCGGCGCCAACGCGGCCCTGTTCGTCGTCGAAGGGACGGCGGTCCACTCCCGGACCGCCGCGTTGCTCGGTGAGCGCAGCGGGATCCTCTACCTCGAGCCGTCGCTTGGCTCGGGCGCGCGCGTGGTCACCGAGGGCCGCGCGCTGCTCGCCGATGGCGACGCGGTGGCCGCGACGCTCGCGGACTCGGACGGAGGGGGCGGACGGTGACGGCGCGCGCGCTCGCCAACCCGATCCTCGTGCTCATGGCGGCCATCGCCCTGGTCGTGTTCAGCGCGGTCATCACGCCGCGCATGGCGGTCGACACGTTCCCCGAGCTCACGCCGCCGGTGCTGGTGGTCGGCACGCTCGCGCCCGGCCTCGGCCCCAAGGACGTCGAAAAGACGCTCACCTGGCGCATCGAAAAATACGTGAGCGCGACACCCGGCGTGGATCACGTCGAGAGCGTCTCCCGCAACAACCTGTCGATCGTGTTCGTGTGGCTCAAGTGGGGTACCGATCTCAACGCCGCCCAGACGCTCGTCCAGCAGCAGACGGCGTTCGCCATGAGCGCGGTGCCCAAGTCGCTGGGCGTGCTGCCGCCGTTCGTGCTGCAGTACGATCCTTCGAACGCGCCGGTGGTGCAGGTCGCGGTGTGGGGCGGCGGTTTGTCGGGCCCGCGGCTCTACGACTACGCCCTCAACACCATCGAGCCGGTGCTCGAAGGGATCCCCGGCGTCGCCAGCGCATCGCTCAACGGCGGACGCCAGCGCCAAATCAACGTCGTCGTGGATCCGCTCGCCGCGCAGGCCCGCGGTCTGACCTCGGCGGACGTCGCGGCCGCGGTGGCGCAAGCCAACGCGCTCCTGCCGTCGGGCGTGTTCTTGTCGCCGAAGTTCGACTCCAACGTGTACACCAACGGCGTCCCTGAGCGCATCGCGACCATCGGCGAGGCGCACGTCAAGGTGAAGAGCGGCCGCCCGGTACGCATCGCCGACGTCGCGCGCGTCGAGGACGGCGGCAGCCCGGAGACGCAGGCGGTCAGCGTCAACGGCGAAAACGCCGTGTACCTCAACGTGCTCCGCGTCCCCGGCGGCAACACCATCGAAATCGTCGCCGCCGTAGAGCACGCCATTGCCGGCCTCCAAAACCTGCCGACCGGCCTTCAGGTCAAGCCGGTCTTCGATCAGTCGACGTTCGTGCGGACGACGTACCGGGGTCTCAAGAAGGAAATCCTGCAAGCGCTGGTGCTGATCGGGCTCATCATCCTGGTATTCCTGCAGAGCCCGCGCGCGGTGATCATCGCCGGCATCGCGATCCCGATCTCGTTCGGCATCATTTTGCTGGTCCTCTACGCGACCGGCCAAACGCTCAACGCCTTCACGCTCGGCGGGCTGACGCTGGCCATGGGGCCGCTCGTCGACATCTCGGTGGTGGTGATCGAGTCGGTGCATCGTCACCGGCTCATGGGCAAGTCGGCCTGGCAGGCGGCGCTCGACGGCACGCGCGCCGTCGCCACCGCGGCGCTGGCGGCCACGCTCACCACCACCAGCGTGCTCTTGCCGGTCCTGCTCCTGGCTGGGCTCGCCAAGAAGCTGTTCGCGCCGCTCGCGCTCACGGTCGCGGTGGGCATGTTCGCCGGCTATTTCGTCAGCGTTACGCTCACGCCCGTCGCCTGCCGCTTCCTGCTCGGTCACGGTGAGCCGGGCCGCGTGGCGCGCGCGCTCGAAGCCGCGGTGGCGCGCGTCGCCGACGGCTACGCGCGAGGCGTGCGAGCCGTTTTGCCCTTCAGGCCCCACGTGATCGCCGCCGCGGCGCTGCTCGTGACAGCCAGCGTGTGGTTCATGTCGCGCCTGCCGAGCACGTTCTTTCCGGAAATCGACGAGTCGATGGAGCGCATTTACGTGCGCATGGCGCCGGGCACGTCGCTCGAGGAGTCGGCACGCCGCGTCCAGGCCATGGGCAAGACGCTCGCCGACGAGCTCCCCCACGGCGCCGTCGAGCTGGTCCTGACCAACGTCGGCTCGCCCAACAACGCGCGCAGCGCCATGACGAGCCCCAACAACGGTCCGCACATGGGGTTCATCCGCCTCGCGTTGGCCGATGCCGAGCATCGCACGCGCTCCCAGCGCGACATCGCCGATCGCTCGCGTGCCATCCTGGAGCGCGCCTACCCCGGCGTCGAGTTCCTGCAGTGGCCGGGCGGTCTCGTGGCAAGCGTGTTTTCCAACGGCTACATCGCGCCACTCGCGGTCGAGGTCCGGGGCGACAATTTGGCCGAAATCGACGCACGCGCGCGCGCCGTTGCCGAAGTGGCGCGTTCCGTGGGCGGGGTCCGTGACGTGCGCGTTTCGCTCCAAACCGACTACCCGGAGGTGCGCGTCGACACCCGCCGCGAGCAGGCCGGCCTGGTGGGCGTGAGCGCGCGAACCGCCGCACAGACCACGCTCGAGGCGACTCTCGGCAACATCAACACGCCGAGCGTGTGGATCGATCCCAACAACGGGCAGTCGTACTACGTGGTGACCTGCTACGACGGCAAGCGCGTCGCCGATCCGGCGGCGCTCGCGCAACTGCCCGTGCGCGTCGCGGACAACGGCAAGGCCGTGCCGCTCGGCGCCTACGCGAACGTGCGACGCTCCGTCGGGCCCGTGGCGATCGAGCGCAACCAACTGCAGCGCGCCGCGCACGTGCTGGCGCAGACCGAAGGCCGCGATCTCGGCACCGCCGCCGCGGAGCTGGAGGCGAGGCTGAAGTCGGATCCGCGGACGCGCGGCATTCCCTTCGATTTCGTCGGGCAGGTGCAGCTCATGCGCACCACGTTCTCCGGCCTCGGTTTGGCGATGGGCCTCGCGGTGATGGCGGTGTTCATGATCATGGCGTCGCAGTTCAAGTCGCTGCGGCTCCCGTTCGGGATGCTGTTCACCATCCCGGTGTCCCTGGTGGGAGTCGTCATGGCCTTGATGGCGGCGGGCCAGGGGTTCTCGGTCACGGCGCTGATGGGGATGCTCATGGTGGTCGGCATCGCCGTGTCCAACGGCATCCTGCTCGTCGATGAAGCGAACCGCCGCTTCGCCGCCGGGGCGGAGATCATCGACGCGGTGGTCGGCGCGGCCCGCGCGCGCTTCGTGCCGATCGCCATGACCAGCCTCGCGACGGTGATCGGTCTCGTGCCCACGGCCCTCGGCATCGAGAAGGGCACCGAGGCCAACCAGCCTTTGGCGCTGGCCGTGGTCGGCGGTTTGACGTCGTCGACCGTGCTGTCGCTCTTCTTGGTGCCCGTGATGTTCACGCTGCTCGCCAAGCGACCCGAAGTCGACGACGCCGCCTCGGCCTCCGCCGGTTGAACCGTCTCCTCTGGGGAATACCGTGAAGGAGATGGTTCGATCGGGGGGAACCGGAGGCATCGATCTATCCGGGAACCGCGATCCCGCCCGGAAGCGGCGCCGCGCACCCGCGCCATCGGCGCGCCGCGTCGTGGTCGCCTTTGGCGCGGTGGCCGCCACCTTCATCGCGGCGACCGTGTATTCGGAGCTGCGCGCGACGCACAGCGATTGGCGCGCCCAATTGGTAGCGCACAAGGTCGCGCCCAGCATCGCGCGCCTCGCCGACGCGCGCGCCGAGCTGCGCCACCTCCAGGCCGGCCTCGAGCGGCAAGTGCGGGCGGTGGTGGGGCGCGAGACCGCCGATCTCGCCGACGTTCGCCACGCCCGCCGCGCGCTCGAACAAGCCACCGGCGCGTACCTCGCGTCGCGTCGCTTGCCCGGCGAGGACGAGCCGTGCCGGGCGCTGCAGGATGCGTTGGTCGAGCTCGACGCCGCCGCCGACTCGGCCATCGCCGCGCTCCTCGACCGCCGCGCCGAAGATGCGGCGCGTATCGCGGCCGGTGATCTCGATCTGGCCGTCGAGCGCGCGCACGCCGCGCTGGTCGCCGCCATGAGCTTCAACGCCGAGTATGCCTCCACGCTCGGCAGCGACATCCGCATGTCGCGCCGGCGCGCCGGGGCGGTCGCCATCGTCCTCGACTTGCTGGGCGGCATCGCCACCGTGGCCGCCGCCGCCATCGTGCTCCGCTCGCTGCGGGCGCACGACGCGCTGGTGGCGCAGCGCAATCGCCTGCTCGAGCGGCAGGCCAGCGAGCTCGAGGCGTTCGCGGGGCGCGTGGCCCACGACATCTTGAGCCCGCTGTCCACCGTGCAGCTGTCGCTCGACGTGATGAGCATGGCCACCGACGACGAGCGCGCGGTCCGCGCGGTGGAGCGCGGGCGCGGCGCGATGCGGCTCGTCAAACGCATCGTCGAGGACTTGTTGTCGTTCGCGCGCGCCGCCGCCGGGCCTCCGTCCGACGCGCGCGCCGAGCTGCGCGCCGTGGCCGCGGCGGTCATGAGCGATCTCGCCGAAGAGGCGCGCACGGCGGGCGCGACCGTCGGAGGCGAGCTGCCCGAGGGCGTGTGGCTGCCCTGCCAGGCGGGCGTGCTCGCCAGCGTGCTCGGAAATCTGGTGCGCAACGCCATCAAGTTTCTCGGCGATTCCGCGGAGAAACGCGTCACCATTCGGGCCGTGTCCCGCGAGCGACGGGTCCGCGTCGAGGTGTGCGACACCGGCCCGGGGATCCCGCGGCACCTCGTCGAGGTGGTGTTTCTGCCCCATGTGCGCGGCCCGAGCGCCGCCTCGGGCCTCGGGCTCGGCCTCGCCACGGTCAAGCGGCTGGTCGAAGCGCACGGCGGCGAGGTGGGGGTCGTCACCCAAGAGGGCAAAGGCGCCACCTTCTGGTTCGAGCTCGAGGTGGTCGGCGCACCCACCGACCCAGGCGGAGCGGTCCCCGGAAACGAGTAGACTCGGGCGATGTCGACGCCCGTCTACCTCGCGCTGTGTCTGGTCGTCCCCGCCGCGTGGGGCGCGATCGCTTACCTCGTGTTCGGCGCCATCGACCGCCGGCGGCGCGCGCACGATCACCGCCCGCCGCCCATGGACTACTCCATCTGAGCGCGGCGGCCGCATGCCAGCCTCCGCCATCTCCGCCGCGGCGTTGCCCGGGCTCGTGCTGCTGGGGCTCGCGGTCGGCTTCGTGGCGGGCATGTTCGGCATCGGCGGCGGCTTCTTGATGACGCCGCTGATGGTGGCGCTGTTCGACGTGCCGCTGCCCATCGCGGTCGGCACCAGCCTGTGCCAAATCATCGGCACCGCGACCGCGACGCTCCTGCGCCACCAAAAGCTCAGCCAAGGTGAGCTGCGCTTCGACGTGCTCATGCTGCCCGGCACGGTGCTCGGCGTGGAGGCGGGCGCGCGCGTGCTCGCCTGGCTCGAAGGGCTGGGCACCGCGACCGTGGCCGGGCACCGCGCGCCCATCGCGACCGTCGCCATCGAGGCGGTCTACGCGCTCGTGCTGCTCGCCGTCGCGGCGATCTACTGGCGGCACGCACACAGCCCGCCAGGGCACTTGAACGAGGCGCGCCGCGGTCCGCTCGCGCGCGTGCCCTTGCCCCCATTCGTCGATTTGCCCGCGGTGCCGCTGGCGCGCGTGTCGGCGCCGCTGGTCGCCTACCTCGGTTTGGCGATGGGGTTTCTCAGCGGGCTCATCGGCATCGGCGGCGGCGTCGCGCTCATGCCGGTCATGCTGTACGGCTTCGGGTTTCCGTTTCGCCAAGCGGCCGGCACGGGCGTGCTCGTGCTGGTCGCCACGTCGGTGACCGGCACCATCGCGCACACCCTGCGCGGTCACGTCGATCTACGCTTGGCCATGCTGCTGCTGGTTGGCTCCACGCTCACCGCGCAGCTCGGCGCGCTGGCGGTGCGCCGCTGGCCGGCGCGCGCGCTGACGCGCTTCCACGCGCTCGTGGTGGTGTTGGCCGTGGCGGCCGTCGCTTGGGACGTCGTGCGCCGCTTCCGCTGAACGGCGGCGCCGCTCGGGAGCGCGCGCTCAGAACGTGATGCCGAGGCGCGCGCTGAGCTCGTGCAGGAAGTGCGCGTCGGGATCTTTGTCGGTCGCGATGTTCCCCGGCACCACTGCGCTGTTGTTCGGCGAGCCGCTCTTGGGCGTGTGGTAGATGCTGTAGTTGAGCGACGCGCGGAACATCTTCGTCACCCAGTAGTTCGCGCCGAACGCGTACTGGTAGATGTCGATCGGCGCCGGCGTGCCCGAGGCGCCCGGCGTCTTGCTGTCGTAGAATCTCGGCTCGCTGCGGCTGCCGCCGTCGTACTCGGCGTGCACGCCCGACACCAGCGCCACCAGCTCGAGGCCGTGCTTGAAGTCCGGCGGCTTGGCGCGGTTCTTCTTGGGCGGCCGCGCCGAGAACCCCGGATCGCCGGTGATGAACGCGTCGCCGCCGGCCCACACGCTCAGCTGCGCATACCAGCCGATGCCGCGCACCTGGCCGAACCGCTCGGTGTTGACGAGCTGGAATCCGTCGACTGCCTCACGCGTTTGGTTGTGCGCCCAGTACGCCTCGCTGCGCAGATCGAAGCGCCACAGCGGCACGCGCAGCTCGCCGCCGATCGCCAGCTGGTTCGCGTCGGGGATCACGTGGGTGGTGCGCTGGTGCGAGTCCTTGTACGTCGTGCGCCACAAGTTGATGCCGCCTCCCGAGGTGATCGCCTGGTAGTCGTAGCCGACCTGGTTTTTGTCGCGCAGCCCCCAGCGCGCGCTCATGCCGATCTGAATCTTCTCGGCGAGCCCCTTGAGCGGCGCGAACGGCGTCGCGAACACGCGGCCGATGTAGTCGAGCTTGTTGTCCACGCCGATGCGGTTCTGGCCGTCGCCCTGGAACACGCCGATCTGGTAGCCGGCGACCTTGACCCTCCGGCCCAAGTCGCCCCACGCGGCGATGCCCATCTCTTTGTTGGAGGGACACACGAACCCGCGGATCGCCAGGCTGCGCTCCATCAGCGCGATGAACTTGTCGCTCGTCTGATTTTCCATCGAGAACGGCGCGTCGTACTGACCGAGCTGGAAGTTCAGCTCGGGAAACGCCTTCAGGTTGATCCAATCGTCGGTGAGCGACGCGGTCGCGCCCACCGATTGCACCGCCGCGAAGCTCGCCGTGTCGGCCGCCGGGGCTTGACCCGCGCCGGCGGCGGCGTTCTCGCTCTTGCCGTTGGCGTTGGTGAGCGACTGACCGCCGAGCTCGGCCGCGAAATAGAACTGGACGCGGCCCCACAGCTCGCCGCCGAACTCGGGGCGCAGCCGCTTGAAGAACAGGCGCGCCTTGAGCGCCTGACCGCCTTCGGGGGCGGTGATGTCCTGCACCTTCGAGCCGAAGTAGTCGTAGAAGTCGAGCTGCATGCGGCCGGTGAGGTAGAGCTCGTAGCGGCCCTCCGCGTCGCGCAAGTACGGACCGTCGCGCCAGCCGGCGAACGGGATGGGCTCCGGCTTGGCCGCCGCCGGCTTGGCCGCCGCCGGCGGTGCTGTCGCCGGCAGTGCCGCGGCCGGTGGCTCGGCGGGCACCGTCGCGGCGGGCAGGGTTTGGCCGAGAACGGCGGCGGGGGTGAGAAGAACGAGGGCGACGATGGGCGATACGGTGGTGATCCGCACGAGTTCCTCCAGTCGGACAGCCACGTACCATGGCGGCTTGCCGACGAAAGCAACAACCGCGTGACGTTTCGGGCCGAGCGGAACGGCCCCGTTTCAGGTGTCCAACCGCCCCGCGTGGCGGATGTCTTTGCCCTTCACCATGAACACCACCATTTCAGCCAGGTTGGTGGCGTGGTCGCCGATGCGCTCGAGGTACTTCGCCACCGATTGCACGCGCGTGGCCCGATAGATGTTGCGCGGATCTTCCATCATGTAGGTGAGCAGCTCGCGGAAAATCTGTGCGTAGTACGCGTCCATGGTGCGGTCGCGCTCGATGACCTCGCCGGCGCGGTCGGCGTCGCGATTGACGAACGCGTCGAGCGCCTCGCGCACCATGCGCTGCGCCTCCTCGGCCATGCGCGGCAGATCCACGTAGGGCTTGAGCGGCGGCTCGGCGTTCAGCTCGATGACGCGCTCGCAGATGTTCACGCCCAGATCGCCCATGCGCTCCAGATCGGTGACCATCTTCATGGCGATGGTGATGAAGCGCAGGTCGCTCGCCACCGGCTGCCGCTTGGCGAGCACGCGCAGGCACAGCTCGTCGGTGTCGAGCTCGAGGCGATTGACCTGGTGGTCGAACTCGATCATTCGCTCGGCGAGCTCGGTGTCGCGCTCCACCAGCGCTTTCACGCTCGACGACACCATCTCTTCGACTTTGGCGCCCATCAGCAACAGCTGCTCGCGGATCTTGCGAAGCTCGCCCTCGTACTCTCGGTCGGTGTGCTCGCGCGGCATGGTCATCGTCACCGGCTCTCAGCCGAAGCGGCCGGTGATGTAGTCCTCGGTCTTGGGGTTGTGGGGCTTGGTGAACAACACGTCCGTCTCGGCATATTCCACCAGCTCTCCGAGATAGAAAAAAGCCGTGAAATGCGACACGCGCGCCGCCTGCTGCATGTTGTGGGTGACGACCGCGATGGTGTAGCGCTCGCCGAGCTCGTGGATCAGCTCCTCGATCTTGGCCGTGGCGATCGGGTCGAGCGCCGAGCACGGCTCGTCCATGAGCAGCACCTCGGGGTGCAGGGCCAACGCGCGGGCGATGCACAGGCGCTGCTGCTGCCCGCCGCTGAGGCTCATCCCCGAGCGGTCGAGCACGTCTTTCACCTCGTCCCAGAGCGCCGCCTGGCGCAGCGATTTTTCGACCAGCGCGTCGGCGTCGTCGGCCATCTCGCCGTTGAGGCGCAGGCCGGCGAGCACGTTCTCGCGGATCGACATGGTCGGAAACGGGTTCGGCTTCTGGAACACCATGCCTACGCGCCGCCGCACCACCACAGGATCCACGTTGCGGGCGTAGATGTCGACGCCCTCGAGCAGCACCTTGCCGTCCACGCGCGCGCCGGAGACCACCTCGTGCATGCGGTTCAAGCAGCGGATGAAGGTCGACTTTCCGCAGCCGGACGGACCGATGATGGCGGTGACGCGCTTCTCGACGAGGTGCATCGAGACGCCCTTGACGGCCTCGCTCTTGCCGAACCAGGCGCGCAGGCCGTCGGCGCGCATCTTGACGCTCGGCTCGCCGACCGCGGCGTTTTCGGCGTCTTCGGGGTGAATCGGAGCGTTCATCGTGTGCCTCCGCGCGAGAAGGTCAACAGCCGCGCCGCGATGTTGAGCACGAACACCAGGGCCACCAGCACCAGCGCCGCCGCCCACGCCTGGCGGTGCCACTCTTCGTAAGGCGACACGGCGTAGGTGAAAATCTGCACCGGCAACGAGCCGATCGGCTCGTCGAGCGCGCCCGGCCAGAAGCGGTTGTTGAACGCCGTGAACAGGAGCGGCGCCGTTTCGCCGGCGGCGCGCGCCACGGCCAGCATCACGCCGGTGGCGATGCCCGGCGCCCCGGTGCGCAGCACCACGCTCAAGATGACGCGCCATTTCGGCACGCCGAGCGCGAGGCCGGCTTCGCGCAGCGAGTCCGGCACGAGGCGCAAGAGCTCCTCGGTGGTGCGCATCACCGTGGGCAGCATCAGCACCGCCAGCGCGATGCCGCCGGCCAGCGCCGAAAAACGGCGCATCCACAGGACCACGATGGTGTAGGCGAAGATGCCCACGGCGATCGACGGCACGCCGCTCATCACGTCGGCGCTGAAGCGCACCGCGTTCGAGAAGCGGCTCTTGCCCATCTCGGCGAGGTACACGCCCGCCAGCACGCCGACCGGAATGCCGATGGCGCACGCCAGGCCGACGAGCACGAGCGTGCCGACGATGGCGTTGCCGAAGCCCCCCCCCGACTCGCCGACCGGTTGCGGCAGGTCGGTGAAGAACCGCCACGACAAGCCGCCGAGGCCCTTGGCGGCCACGTAGCTGAGCACGCTCACCAGCGGCACCACCGCCAACAGGGTGAGGAGCACGCACGCCCCGCGCAGGGCGACGTCGACGGCTTTGCGGCGGCGGTAGGGATCCATCAGGCGCGCGCGCCCCCCGGCAGGCGTCCGATGCGCCAGATCAGCAGGCGCGCCACGATGTTGAGGAGCAGCGTGACGGCAAACAGCAAGAGGCCCAACTCCGAGAGCGCGGATAGGTGCAGGTCGTTGGAGGCCTCGGCGTACTCGTTGGCGATCACGCTCGCCATGGTGGCCGAAGGCGCGAACAGCGACGCGGAAATCTCGGCGCGGTTGCCGATCACCATGGTGACCGCCATGGTCTCGCCGAGCGCGCGGCCGAGGCCGAGGATGATGGCTCCGGCGATGCCCGAGCGCGCCTGCGGGAGCACGCCCACGCGCACCGCCTCCCAGCGCGTGGCGCCGAGCGCGAGCGCGGCCTCGCGAAACGAGGTGGGCACCGAGCGCATGACGTCGCGGCTCACCGACGCGATGGTCGGCAGGATCATGATGGCCAGAATGACCGCGGCGGCCAGCATGCCGAAGCCGCGGAACGGGCCGCGGAAAAACGGCAAAAAACCGAGCGTCTTGCCGAGCGCCGGCTCGACGGTGGTGCGCATCCACGGCGCCAGCACGAAGATGCCCCACAAGCCGTAAACGACGCTGGGGATCGCCGCGAGCAGCTCGACGACGAAACCGAGCGGGCGGCGGATCCAGCTGGGCGCGAGCTCGGCGAGGTAGATGGCGACGCCGAGCGACACCGGCACCGCGAGCGCGAGGGCGAGCAGCGACGACACGACGGTGCCGTACATGACCGGCAGCGCGCCGAACGACTCGCGCACCGGATCCCAATCGCTGGTGGCGACGAAGCTGGGCCCGAAGCGCGACAGCGATTGCGCCGAGGCGCGGGTCATCTGAATGGCCATCGCCGCGAGGGTGACCACCGCGCCGCCGGCGAACGCCGCGGTCACCAGCCTGAAGACGCGGTCGCCGGTGTTGACCTCGCGAAGGGCCGCGCGCAGCTCCACCGGGCTACTTGCCCTCGAGCACCGGTTTACCGCCGGCCTTCAGACCGCGCAGCTTGGCCTCGCATTTTTCGACGACCGGTCCCGGCAGCGGCGCGTAGTCGAGCGCGGGGGCGAGCTTCTGGCCGTCGTGAATGGCCCACCACAGGAACTTGCCGAGCGAGGCGGCCTTGCCCGCGTCCTGCTGGTCCTCGTACACGAGGATGTAGGTGAACGCGGAGATGGGGTACGCCGCGTCGCTGGGGGCGTCGACGATCGACACGCGCAGATCGTCGGGCAGGGTGACGCCGGAGGCGGCCGCGCTCACGCCGTCGAGGGTGGCCGCGACGAATTTGCCGGCGTGGTTTTGCAGCACCGCATACGAAAGGCCGGTTTGCTTGGCGTAGGCTAACTCGACGTAGCCGATGGTGCCGGGCGTGGTCTTGATTTGTCCGGCGACGCCTTCGTTGCCCTTCGCGCCGAGGCCGGCCGGGAACTTGACGCTCTTGCCGGCGCCCACCTTTTCTTTCCAAGTGGGGCTCACTTTGGCGAGGTACTCGGTGAACACCGCGGTCGTTCCGCTGCCGTCGGCGCGGTAGGCGACGCTGATGGCGTCGCCGGGGAGCTTGGCGTCGGGGTTGAGCTTGGCGATCTTGTCGTCGTTCCAATTCTTGATATCGCCGAGGAAAATGCCGGCGACGACGTCGGGCGAGAGCTGCAGCTTGGGCGCGCCCGCGAGGTTGAAGGCGATCACCACCGCGCCGAGCGTCATCGGGACGTGCACGAGCTTGGCGGGCGCCTTGCCGAGCTCCTCGTCGCTCATCGGCGCGTCGCTGGCGCCGAAGTCCACCGTGCGCTCGGTGATTTGTCGGATGCCGCCGCCCGAGCCGATCGACTGGTAATTGATGCGCACCTTGGGATCGATCTTCTGGAACTCGGCGATCCACTTCGAATAGAGCGGGTAAGGGAAGGTGGCGCCGGCGCCGTGCAAATCGGCGCTCGCGCCGGAGGCGGCCGGGGCGCCGGGCTTGTCCGACGTGGGCGAGCCCTTGCAGCCGAGGGCGAGAGCGAACAGGACGGCGAGCGCGATCTTGGCGGTTCCCATGAGGCCTCCGATGTGCGGCGGGGAAGCGCCTAGCTGTAGGGGACCCGTGTGACATTCTCGTGACGGCGCGGTCACATCGCCGGCTCGCCACTCGCCTCCTCCGCCTCTCAGGGGGAGGGCCGGGGAGAAGGTTCCCCGCCGCGCACCCATCACTTCGTGTAGGTAAACTGATCGATCGTCGTCCCGTCGGGCCGATACGCGGTCAGCTTCAGGGTGCGATCGCTGACGTCCACGACCACGAAGTTGAGCGTGGATTCGCCCTTGTACGTGTGGGTGCAGCTGGTCTTCACGCCGTAGAGCTCCGCGCCCGCGCCGGCCGATACCACGTACACCGTGCCGCTCTCGGACACGGGGGCGCCGTCCATGCCCGATTGGGCGATGACGCCGTCGTCGCGGATCGGCTTGCTGCGTTCGTAGGTATGCTCGTGCCCGGCGAACACGACGTCGACCTTGCGGCCGTCGATGACCGGCTGCCACGCCTTGCGCACGTCGAGGGCCGAGCCGTGCTTGTCGCCGCACGAGTACATCGGCTGGTGGTTGACCACGAAGATCCACGGCGTCTTTTGGCGGTCGACCTTGCCGAGATCGGCGTCGAGCCACGTCTTCTCGTCGTTCATGGTCGAGTCGTTGAGGACGGTGTCGTTGAGCGCGACGAAGTGGGCGTTGCCGAAATCGAACGAGTACCACTCTTCGCCTTGCGCCGACTCGCCAGCCGCTTTGTCCTGCGGCATCGCGAACTGCGCGATGTAATTGACCGACAAGAGGTCGTGATTGCCGTTGGTGACCATCATCGGCGTCTTGGCGAGCAGATCCTGCACCGCGAACGTGCCTGATTTTCCCTCGAAGAACGCGTCCCATTGGCCCTGGGTCGTGCCGATGTCGACCGCGTCGCCGCTGAAGACTTCGAAGTCCACGCCCTGTTGCGACACCAGCTCCTGCGTCTTTGCCCAGGCCATGGCGTTGCCGCGCGCGTCGCCGGCGACGGCAAACCGAAACTTGTCTTTGGCGCCGGCGGCCGGGCCCGTGGCGATGGGATAGACGCCGCTCCACGCGCCCTTCGCGCCGACCTTGTAGAAATATTTCTTGGCGGGATCGAGCCCGCACACGTGCGCCTCGTGGACGCGTGTCGGTGTGGCGTCGCTGTAGAGCATGTGGTGGCCGGTGGCCCGCTTCACGGTGCCGGCGGCGGCGTCGGCGCTCTTCACGTCGGCTTCGACGGTTCCGTACAGCAGTTGCGTGGCCGTGGTGTCGTTGTCGGTCTTCCAATTGACGGCGAACGTCGACGAGGTCGGGCCGGCCCAGCTCACGTGGACGTGCACCGGCGTGGGCGCCGAGCCGAGCTTGCCGTCGTCGAAGCCGGACGCGGTCACCTCCGGGATGTCGACCTGGTAGCTGCAGCCTTCGGGCTTGTACGGGAAGCCTTGCGCGGTGCCGCCGTTGGGTTGCACGCCGGTGTCTTGTTGGCAGCCAATCCACGGCAGCGTCGCGAAACCGGCGACGAAACCAGCGGCAAAGATCCACGGGGCGGGAGATTTGGAGAGTTCCATGGGCGACCTCGTTAGAGTCCGGCGGTGACTTGCAGCCAGAAAGCGTCTTCTTTGATGGCTTTGACGGTGCCCTCTTTGAGGAGGACGTTTTCGAACAGCCGTTTGAGTTGGTAATTGAGCTGCACTTTGAGGAGCGTGCTGCCGGTCGGGTAGTAATTGATGCCAAAGGTGGCTCGACCGCGCGTCGGTGCGTTGTCGGCATCATTGGCAGTGGGTGGGGGGACGTACCCGGGAGTCGTCACCCCGCCCCCGAAAATGCCGCACGCACCGGTTTCCTTGTCGCAGGACGCACGCGGATTGACCGAGTCCCATCGAAAGAGCAGCTCAAACGTGTGTTTCTTGAAAACGCGCTCAGGCAGCGGCAGGACATATTGCGCTTGGGCGTGCCGGCCCGACGAGATGAAGTCGGCGACTGGCGGTTGGTCGGGCTTGGGGGCGCAGCCGGTGTCCTTGCCGTAGCCCAGCGTGTTGCCGATGCCCGACGACGGGCCGCTGCGGATGCGAACCAGCGAGCCGCTCGCGTAGAAACCTTGCCAGCGGAGCTCGATGTCGGTCGTGAGGCCGCGGTTCCAGTCGGCGCGGTCGTCACAATTGGAGTATGCGCCGGCGCCGAGCGAGAGCTTTGGCAGTTTGTTGCGGGCGAGGTCGCCTTCGTGCTGCTCGCCGTCGGGTACGCCGAGCGCGTGCAGCTGAATGCGCGCGGCGAGCAGGTAGCCGTGGTCGTCGTGGCGGGTCTGGTTGGGCCCGCGGCCGAGCATGACGCCGAGCTGATAATCGAGCACGGGCAGCATCGATTTCGGGCTCTCGTTCCCGATGCGCCCGTGAAGCATGCCGCCGATGTCCCGCTCGCTGAGAAACACGAGGTAGGAGCGGTCGGGCGAGAGCGACGTGTAAATCAAGCGATCGGTGAAGGCGAGCTCCGTCGTGGAGAATTGATAAGTACGCAAAAAGGGCACTTTGAACTGCCCAGCGCGCAATTTGAGCCACGGAAAGAAATTGCCTTGAGCCCACACGTCGGCGAGGTTCGGCGAAGGCACACCCTCGATCTCGAGCTTCATTTCCGCCATCGGGTGGACGAGCCCGTGGAGGGTGAGCCGCGCGCTCTGGAGGAACACGCCGGTGTCGGTGACGGGGTTGTTGACGTCGGGCTGGCGCCACACGAATGCCGGTTGGCCGAACACACCGACGTCGAGGTAGCGCTGCGTGGTCCCCTCGGCGTCCTGTTGCTCGAGGAGGCGCACGTCCGCGGCGGCGGGCGCGTCAACCAGCGAGAGCGCGCAGGCGACGGCGAACGAACCGGTAGCGGCGCGCATGCGCGGCGACGTTACTCGCCGCCGGGGACGACGCGGTTACGGCGACGTGACGTTTGCCACCCGATTGTGTCATCCCCGCGACGAAATCGCCGTCTCCCTCAACCCAGGAGGGATTTTTGTTTGAGTTTTCGCGATTGTTGGCGGGGTGCCGCGACCCTGACACAGACGCCCAGTACCGTACGCTGGCCATGAGACCAGCCGCGACAAGCCTCAAAACGCTGGCGCACGCGTCCGATCTCCACTTCGGCCTGAGCCGAACGGCCGAACGGACCGCAGCCGCGCTGTGCCATGCCTTCCTCGATGCCCACGTCGACCACGTGGTCGTCACCGGCGACGTCACCCACCGCGGGCGCGCGGGCGAGTGGCAGCGCTTTCGGGCGGCGTTCGCGCCGCTCCTCGAAGCCGGACGGCTCACCGTCATCCCCGGCAACCACGATCGCCTCGGCGACGACGTCGCCGGTGTCATGATGTCGGCGCGCGTCGAGGTCGCCGATCGCGACGGCGCGCATTTCGTGAAGCTCGACTCCACCGGCCCGCACAACAAGCGCCTCGTCGACGGACATGGATCCATCGACGACCATGATCTGGCGGCCGTGGATGCCGCGCTGTCGAGGGCTCCGCGCGGGGCCCTCGTCGTTTTGTGCCTGCATCATCACCTCTTGCCGCTGCCGATGGAGGGCGCGCACGAGTCGGTCATGACCTGGCTCGGCATGCCCAACGCGCGCGAGCTCGGCCGCGGGCGCGAGCTGCTCGAAATAGCGCGCGGCCGCTGCGATCTGGTCCTGCACGGCCACAAGCACGTCCCGGCGGCGTGGCGCATCGGCGGCGGCGCGCGCCCGATGTTGGTGCTCAACGCCGGCAGCTCGAGCGAGCTCGGCCGCGCGCGCGTGTTCGCCCACGACGGCGCGCGCCTCATGCGCCGCCCGGTGTGGCTCGCGGCGCAGCCCCACGCCGAGAGCGATCGCGTCCTCGGCTGGGAGCAGGCGTGCTTCAGCGATTGACGCACCCGCGCGGTCAGCCGGTCGAGAAACGGTAGCCGACGCCGCGCACCGTCTGCAGGTACGCGCCCGCAGCGCCGAGCTTTTCGCGCAGCCGCTTCACGCATGCGTCCACCGCCCGCTCGGTGACCGGTCCGCCGCCCCAAACGTGTGCGATGAGCGCCTCGCGACTGAGCACGCGGTCGCGCCGCTCGAGGAGCAGCTGCAAGAGGCGCAATTCGCGACGCGTGAGGTGCACGGCCGTGCCGTTCACGAACACGCGCCGCTCGACGGCATCGAGCTGGAAGGCGCGCGCGTCCGGCGCCGGCGAGCGTTTGGCGCTGGAACCGCGCCGCACCACCGCCGCGATGCGCAGCACCAGCTCACGCACGCTGTACGGTTTGGGCACGACGTCGTCCGCGCCCACCTCGAGGCCCACCACGCGATCGATCTCGTCGCGCCCTTCGCACAACAGCAGAATCGGCAACCCGCGCGTGAGCGGATCGGCCCGCAGTTGGCGGCACAACTGCGTGCCCGCGATGTCGTCGAGGCGTTCGTCGACCAGCACCGCGTCCGCGCCTGCGCGCGCGGCGGCCACCAACTGTGCGCGCGACGAAACCGCGGCGACGTGAAAACCGGCGCGGTCCAGCGCGGACGTGAGCGCGCCGTGCTCGGAGGCGTCACGCGCGGCCATCAGCAGCTCGATCGGCATGAGCTTCCATCGCTATCGCGCGTTCGTGAAGCTCTTGTGACAACCAGGTAGCGAACGCGTCGCCAAACCGTCTTGGACCTTTGGCGGACTCGGCACCGCGCTGTCACAGGGGACATCTAGGGTGCCGCGCCATGAAGATCTCCTTCGCGAAAGCGGTACCGCTCGCGTCCGCGGCGGCGCTACTCACATGCACCCACACGGCGAGCGCGGCAGTCGACTGCGCCACGCTCCCCAACAACACCTACGTCACCGGCTCGAGCGCCGTGAAGCCGTTCATGGCGGCGCTCGGCAAGGCGCTCGCTGGGTCGAGCACCATCGTCTACAAAGGCCAAGGCTCGTGCACGGGCGTGGACGCCATCATCAACGGCACCAAGATGACCGGCACGGCCAGCTACTGGGACGCGACCGGCGTAGAGCAAACGTGCAATCTCACCGTGACGGGCGACGTGGCCGACATCGGCGTGTCCGACGTGTTCGCGACGACCTGCCCTGGGTTTGCCTCGTTGCCGAACGACGTCGGCGACTTCTTCGGTCCCAATCAAGTGATGGAGCTCGTCGTGCCCAAGGCGTCGAGCCAAGTGGCCATCAGCGCGCAAGCCGGTTACTTCGTATTCGGCTTCGGAGCGATGGCCGGGCAAGTGGCGCCGTGGACCAACGACGCGATGCTGTTCGTTCGCAACGAATCGTCCGGCACCCAACAAATGTGGGCGCACGCGCTCAACGTTCCCGCCAACAAGTGGAAGGGCGCGCAGCACACCTCGGGCGGCGCGCTGCTCACCGATCTCGTCGCGGCGGCCGACCCCGAAGCGGCCATCGGCATCTTGGCGGCCGACGTCGCCGACGCGAATCGCGACAAGATCAAGGCGCTCGCCTATCAGCACTACCACCAAGACTGTGCGTATCTTCCGGACTCGACCGCCACGGCGTTCGACAAGATCAACGTGCGCGACGGACACTATCCGGTTTGGGGACCGCTCCATTTGCTCGCGAAGATCGACAACGCCAAGAATCCCAGCAAACCCGACGCCGCCACGCTGATTGGCTATTTCACTGGCAAGAAGACGACCCCCATGGGGGTCAGTCTGCTCGACCTCGAAATCGGCGCGCACACCGTGCCGGCGTGCGCCATGAAGGTCCAGCGCACCACCGAGCTCGGCGACATGAAGCCGTTCGCCTCGACTGAGCCGTGCGGCTGTTACTTCGACTTCAAGACGAACGGGTCGACCAATTGCACGAAGTGCATGAACGACGGCGGCTGCTCCGGCGCCACGCCGAAATGCCGTTTTGGCTATTGCGAGGCGAAATGAGCCGCTCGGCTCGGAGGAACCCATGAATACCCTGAAAATTGCATTCCTGGTCGGCACGGCGCTGACGTGCGGTCCGGCCATCTTGTCGGCGTGCGGCGAACCGGCCGAGAACCCGAACCCCACCCCGGTCGGTGCCACCAGCGCCCAACAGAGCGGCGCGACCAGCGGCACCGGCTCGGGCGGCGCGAGCGGCAGCACCACCGCGAGCGGCCCCGGGGCGACCACCGGGACGGGCGTGGGCGGCGGCGGCGCCGGCGGCTGCTTCAAAGGCGCGCCCATGACCAACGACCAGCTGCTCAACGCCTGCAGCGACGCGACGCAGTGCCTGCCGTTCAAGACGCCGCTGCCCAAGCTCAACAAGGACGGCACGCTGCCGCCCTTGCCGTAGCGATGCGCGGAATCGGTTGCCTCGCGGCGCTCGTCGCGGTCCTCGTGGCCGCGCCGGCGGGCGCCGCGTCGCCCGCGCCCGAACAACCCGCCGCCGAGGACAAGCCTAAAGAGAGCAATTCGGCAAAGGACGACAAGAAAGCCGAGGCGCTCGCGACGTTGGCTAACGCCGTGAGCGGGTTCCTGAATGGCTTGTCGCTCGGCGCTTACGTTCAAGGCCAATACGAGCACCACCAAGACTCGCAAGACGAGCAGCAAAATGGGGTGTTGCTCAATCAGAACCGTTTCGTCCTCAGGCGTGCGCGCCTGAAGCTCGATTGGCAGTGGAAATGGGCTTCGTTGATGGCGGAGCTCGACGGCAATTCGGTCAAAGGGCCCGCATTCGGGCTTCAGCACGCCGAGGCGTCGGTGCTGTGGCGCGGCGGGCACCCGATCGGCACGCCGCCCGTGCTGGCCCTCACGGCGGGCCTCTTCGACGTCCCGTTCGGCTACGAGCTCACCGAGAGCCCGCGCGCGCGCTATTTCGTGGAACGCTCGCTGTTGTCGCGCTCGTTCTTTCCAGCCGAGCCCGACCTCGGCGTGCGCGTCGCCGCCGCGGTCAAATGGTTCCGCCTTTCGGTCGCCGTCATGAACGGCGAGCCGCTCGGCGAAAAGAGCGGCTTCGCGTTGCGCGCCCCGGTGAGCGCGAAGACGTTCGTGGCGCGCGCCGGGACCGTGTTCGCAGCGGCGAAGGGGTTCGGCATCACCGCGGGCGCATCGCTCTTGAATGGCAAGGGATTCCACTCCGGGACGGACCCGACCAAGGCCGGCGTCGTGTGGAAAGACGCCAACGAGAATGGCCAAATCGATCCCGGCGAGATCGTCGCGGTGCCGTCGCAGGCGGGCACGCCGTCCGACGCGTTTCACCGCTGGGCGGTCGCCGGCGACCTGCGGCTCGACATCGACAGCGTGCTCGGCCGGACCACGCTCATGGGCGAAGTGACGGTAGGCAGCAACATGGACCGCGGCTTGTTCGTCGCGGATCCTACGCTCACCGGCATCGACGCGCGCGAAATGGGATTCCTCGCGGGCATCACGCAAGAAGTCACCAAATATGGAGTCGTCGGGTTTCGTTACGACCAATACGATCCCAATGCCGATTCGCAAGATCGCCTCGGCGGAAAGCTCTTGCCCGTCTCGCAGACGGTGCGGAGCTTCTCGCCGCTCGTGGGGCTCGTTTTGCCCGAGCGCGCGCGGCTCTTGTTCCAATACGACTTCATTCGCGACAAGTTGGCGCGCGACGAGCGCGGCGTTCCGGCGGATCTGAAGAACGACACGTGGACCGTGCGCCTGCAGGTGCAGCTGTGAGAGCCGCCGCCGTGCTAATGGTCATGTGCGGCGCAGGCTGTAGCGGCGTCGAGGCGGACAGCGGCACGCGCGAGCCGTTGCGGGTCCGCAATGCCCAGTTCATCGCGGGCGAGCTGCCCACCGGCTCGGGTCCGGCAGTGCTCACCATCGACAGCCAGAACAACTTGCTCGTCCAGGGACAGGCCGGCAAGCGGCTCGGGGGCGACGCGGGGGCCGGGGCGACTTCGGTCGCGTTGCGGCTCACCGAGGTCGGTCGCGGCTATTGGGTGCGTCCGGTCGGCTCGCCCGATCCGCAGACGCCCGGCGCGCTGGCCTGGGAGGCCGTGTGCGATTTCGCACGCGACTTGCGCCCCGGCAAATACCAGCTCGAATTCTCCGCAGGCGACGCCGACGGGAATTTCGGCCCGGCCAACTCGATTCCATTGCTCGTGCAAAGCCTCGTCCCGGCGGTAGCCAACGTCGTCAGCCTCGAATGGGACTCGGACGCGGATCTCGATTTGCGCGTCGTCGGGCCGGATGGCAAGTCGCTGTCGCTCGATCGCGACGCGGGGGCGGCGTGCAACCGCGACGGGCTGCGCCTCGAAGACGCCGCGTTCGAGCCGGTCCACGCGGGCATTTACCAAGTGTGGGTGGACATGAACGCCGCGTGCGGTGCGCCGGTGGCCGACTTCGTCGTCACGGTGCGGGCGGGCGGGCGCAAAGCGGCGGAGGCGAAAGGCCGTCTCCTCGACATCGACGCCGACGGCGGCGCGACGGGACTGTTCGTCATGGAGTTTTCACCGTGATGTGCATTGGGAACGCCACAGGAGGTCACCATGCTGATTGAAAGACTCGAGCGCGTCGCGCTGCTGGGCAGCGCGTGGGTGCTGTACTTGCTCATGGGTCTGTCGTTGGCGTCGATCAGCGTGATGATCGATCGCTGGTGGTTTTTCCGACAGCGGCGCGACAACGTGTTCCGCCTGGCAGATCAGATGGTCGACCGCTTGAGCGACGGCGATCGCGGCGGTGCCGAGGCGCTGCTCGTCAAGAGCCGCTCGGTCGAGGCGCGCATCCTGCTCCGCACGCTGCCGTGGATCGATGGGGGGCCGAAAGCGGTGGCCGAGGCGCTCGAGGCCGAAATGGCTCGCGCCCGCAAGAACCTCGAAAAAGGGATGAACTTCCTGGGAACGCTCGGCAACAACGCGCCATTCGTGGGTCTGCTGGGCACGGTGCTCGGCGTGATTCAGGCGTTTCACCAGCTCGGCGACGGTCAAAACAAGGCCGCGATGGGCAACGTGATGACCGGCATCGCCGAGGCGCTGGTCGCGACCGGCGTGGGTCTGGTGGTCGCGCTGCCCGCGGTGGTGGCCTACAACTGGGCGCAAAAGCAGATCGGCGACATCGAGAGCAACGTGAGCGCGATGGGCAAGCAGCTCCTCGCGTACCTCGAGTTCCGCGCCTACGCGCCGGCGGCGGCGGCCCCCGAGCGCGCGGCGACTCCGCTGCCCGGAGACGTGGCGGTGAAGCAGCTGCCGCACGCGATGGCGGCCGAGTGACCGGGATTCGCGAAGGAGGCAATCGTGGCGGGTACGATGCAGTCGAGGTCGAGGCGTGGCGGAATTACCGGGATCAACGTGACCCCGATGGTCGACGTGGTCCTCGTGCTACTCGTGATCATGATGGTCTCGGCGACGTACATCGTGTCGCAGAGCCTCAAAGTCGAGTTGCCAAAAGCGGCCAGCGCGAGCGAGTCCGTCGCGTCGGTCGCGGCGGTCACGATCGCCAAAGGCGGAAAGATGTATTTCAATCAGGAGCCGGTCGACGAGGCCGGCTTGATTGCCAAATACAAGGCGGCCGTCGCGGGCAATCCTGAAGTGAATCTCATCGTCAGCGCGGACAAGGCGGTGACGCACGGTGAAGTCGTTCACGCCATCGATCTCGCGAAGCTCGAAGGGATCAGCAAGTTCGCCATCAACGTGGAAGCGACGAACTGAGCGGGTGGCCTGATGCGCTGGTCGCCAGCAGCGGTGTTGAGCCTCGCGGTGCATGCCGCGGGCGCCGCGGGGATCGCGTGGATCCCCAAGCGCGTGGATCAGCGCTCCACGATGATCAGCGTCGTCGCTCCCAAGAAGGCGCCGAAGCCCGAGCAGCACGACAGCGACAAGAAACCCGACCCGCCGAAGCCCGCGCCCGCCGCGCCGGTGCTCGTGCGCCCCGCTCCGCAGCCGAAGACCGCTCCGCCGCCGGAGG
>JACXTT010003554.1_pt1 | contig 23890 bp, 26 predicted proteins | sample 9270951 | NCBI WGS metagenome assembly JACXTT01 (sample SAMN15532306, study PRJNA645909) | rock metagenome | isolation source: weathered quartz diorite | place: Puerto Rico | collected 2017-06-21
CCCGCCTGTTCGGACCCCGCGCCCGCGACGTTGCGCTGACGCTGGAGCCCGCCGGCGCGCGGCCCTCGTACGCCGCCGAGACTCGCAACGGAAAGCTCTCCGTGCGCGGTGATTCCCAGGTGGCCCTGGTGCGCGGCGTCTATGCCGCCCTGCGCGACGCCGGCGCGGCGCATGTGAGTTGGGAGGGCGACCGCATCGCCTGGCCGGCTCGCCTGCCCGACGCCGCGACCGGCCGGGTGGAGAGCCCCTTCGCCCACCGCGCCTACCTGAACACCTGCACATTCGGCTACACGACGCCCTGGTGGGGCTGGCCGCGCTGGGCGCGCGAGATCGACTGGATGGCCGCCCACGGCGTCGACATGCCGCTGGCCATGGAGGGCCAGGAGTTCGTCTGGCGGGCGCTGTGGCGGGAGGGCGGCCTGAGCGAGGCGGACCTGGCCGACTACTTCTCCGGGCCCGCCTTCACGCCCTGGCAGCGGATGGGCAATCTGGAGGGCTACCGCGCCCCGCTGCCCGCCGCCTGGATCGACAAGAAGCGCGCCCTGCAGACCCGGATCCTGGGCCGCATGCGCGAGCTCGGCATGAGCCCGATCCTGCCGGCCTTCGGCGGCTATGTGCCCAAGGCGTTCGCGCTCCGGCACCCCCACGCGAAGATCTACAGGATGCGCGCCGGCGCCGGCTTCCACGAGACCTACTGGCTCGATCCCGCCGATCCGCTGTTCGCCCAACTCGCCGGCCGCTTTCTCGCTCTCTACGCCCAGACCTATGGCGCAGGGACCTACTACCTGGCCGACTCCTTCAACGAGATGACCCCGCCCATCGCCGATGACGGCTCCGACGCCGGCGGGGCGTTCAACGACGCGGCCACGGCGAAGGCCGCCGCCGCCAAGGTCGATCCGGCGCTGAAGGCCCAGCGCCTCGCCGCCTACGGCAAGGCGATCCACCAGGCCTTCGCCGCAACCCGGCCCGACGCCGTCTGGGTGATGCAGGGCTGGCTGTTCGGGGCCGACCAGGGGTTCTGGACGGCCGAGGCCATCGCCGCCTACCTGAGCGAGATCCCCGACGACAAGCTGATGGTCCTCGACATCGGCAACGACCGCTATCCAGACATCTGGCGCAAGGCCAAGGGCTTCGCCGGCAAGCGATGGATCTACGGCTACGTCCACAACTACGGCGCCAGCAACCCGGTCTACGGCGACCTGGGCTATTACCGGTCCGACCTCGCCGCGCTCACCGCCAGCCCCGACATCAAGGCGCTGGCCGGCGTCGGCCTGTTCCCTGAGGGCCTGAACAACAATTCCATCGTCTACGAGGCCGCCTACGACCTCGCCTGGAGCGCCGGGCAGGCGTCGCAGGCGGCCTGGCTCGCGACCTACGCCCGATCCCGCTATGGGCGCACGACGCCGGAGCTGGAGGCCGCGCTCGGCCAGTTCGTCGAGGCCGCCTATTCCACCCGCTACTGGACGCCGCGCTGGTGGAACAACCGGGCCGGCGCCTACCTGTTCTGCAAGCGGCCCACGGCCACCATCGTCACCTTCGACGGCCACCCGGGCGATCGCGCGAAGCTGGCCGCCGCCGCCCGCGAACTGAGCCGGCTCGCGCCGGAGTTCGCGGACCAGCCGCTGTTCGTCCTCGACCTGGTCGACGCCGCGCGCCACCTGGCCAGCGAGGAGATCGACGTCTCGCTGATGGAGGCCGTCGCGGCCTATGGCGGCAAGGCGGCCGGCTCGGTGGTGGGATCGACCCGGCTCGGCGATCGGGCGCGGCGGCGGATCGAAGACCTGGTGCTCAGCCTCGACGCCCTGATGGGGGTCCACGCCGAAACGCTGGCGACCTGGATCGACGCGGCCCGCGCCTACGCCGACAACCCGGCCGACGCCCGCGCCTACGTCCTGAACGCCAAGGCCCAGGTGACCATCTGGGGCGGCCAGGGCAACCTCAACGACTATGCGTCGAAGGCCTGGCAAGGCCTCTACCGGGACTTCTATCTGCTCCGTTGGACGAAGTTCCTCGACGCCCTGGCCGCGCCGCGCACCGGCCCGTTCGACGAAGCCGCCGCGGTCCGCGAGATCACCGCCTGGGAGCAGGCCTGGGTCGAAGCCGACACGACCTACGTCCGCACGGTCCCGGCCGACCCAATCGCCTCCGTCCGCGCCCTCCTTGCCCGCCTGGAGCAGCCATGACGCAGACGCCCGCCGCCGGCCGCTTCCTGTCCCTGGACGTGTTCCGGGGCCTCGCCGTGGCGCTGATGATCGTCGTCAACACGCCCGGCCCGGGCGCCCACCCCTATCCGTGGCTGATCCACGCCAAGTGGTTCGGCTTCACCGCCGCCGACTGGGTCTTCCCCTCGTTCCTGTTCGCCATGGGCTGCGGCATGGCCTTCAGCTTCGGCAAGCCGCTCTCCCACGGCGCCTTCGCCGGCAAGGTCCTGCGCCGCGCGGCCCTGATCTTCCTCTTCGGCTTCCTGATGTACTGGTATCCGTTCGTCCATCGGGTGGACAGCGCCTGGGCGATGATCCCGTTCGCCGACACCCGAGTGATGGGCGTCCTGCAGCGGATCGCGCTCTGCTATGCGCTCGCCGCCTTCGCCGTGCGCTACCTCAACCCGCGCCGGCTGGTCAGCCTCAGCGTCCTGCTGCTCGCCGGCTACTGGGCCATCTTGCTGGCCTATGGCGACCCCAGCGATCCGCTGTCCAAGCTGGGTAACGCCGGGACCCATCTCGACCTCATGGTGTTCGGCCGGACGCACCTCTATCGCCGCGACGGCGGCTTCGATCCTGAGGGCCTGCTGGGAACCCTGCCCGCCACGGTCAACGTCATCGCCGGCTACCTGGCCGCCCGCTACCTGAGTTGGGCGCCTGAGCGCCGCCGCGCCTTGCTGCTCATGGCGCTGGCCGGTCTGATCCTCGCCTGCGCCGCCGTGGCGCTGAACCCAGCCTTCCCCATCGCCAAGAAGCTCTGGACCAGCAGCTTCGTCCTGCTCACCGTCGGCCTCGACCTGATCGTGCTGGCAGGTCTGGCCGCCGTCGTCGAAGGGCGCACACCTAACCCGGCCGTCCGGGTCTTCCAGGTGTTCGGCCGCAATCCGCTGGTGATCTACCTGTTCTCCGAGCTGTTCGTGACCACGCTTCGCCAGTTCGAGGTCGCGCCGAGCGTCGATCCCTACGACTGGGTCGGCCTGCAGTTCCAGGCTCTGGCCCCGGGCGCGCTGGGGTCGCTGTTCTGCGCCATCGCCTACACCGGCGTCTGCTGGCTGCTGGGTTGGCTGATGGACCGGCGCGGGCTCGTGGTGAAGCTGTGAAAGGACCGATGATGACCGCCCTGCCAAACCGCCGCGCGCTCCTGGCCACGAGCCTGGCCGCCGCCTTGCCGCTGCGCGCGCTGTCGGCCGACGGACCCGCGCCTCGCGCGCCGCTGCTCACCGTCTCGAAGACCGAGGAAGGCCAGAGCGTCATCTACGACGCCTACACGTGGCAGCGGCGCGAGCTTACCAAGCGCCTGCCGCCGAACGAGCCGTGGCCGCGCGAGGTCGACATCGCCGCCCAGTTCGCTCGGTTCGGCCTCGACAAGCCGCCCGTCCCGGCGGCCCTGCCCGTGCCGTCGCAGATCCTGCCCGGGCTCTATCTGGTGAACAGCGTCCCCAACCTGACCTACCTGATCGACGCCGGCCCCGAGGGTCTGATCATGATCGACCCCGGCCTGGAGTCGAACGCCGAGGCGATCCTGAAGGCGGTCGACGCTCTGGGCTTCAAGCGCAGCGCCATCAAGTGGGTGATCAACACCCACGCCCACTTCGACCACTCCATGGCCGACGCTCATTTCCAGAAACTGGGCGCCAAGGTCCTGGTGGGCCGGGCCGACGCGGCCGCGGTCGAGAAAGGCACCGAGGTCACGGCCAAGATGGCCTTGCCGCCGGCGGTCGCCGCCGCCTATCCGACCGCGAGGGTCGACTGGCCGGTGGACGACGGCGAGGAACTGAAGCTGGGCGACAAGACCTTGATCGCCATCGCAACGCCCGGCCATACGCCGGGGTCGACCTGCTACCTGCTCAACCTCGACGGCAAGACCCTGCTGTTCGGCGGCGACACCATCCTGTTCGACTACCGCCTGGGCGCCCAGGTCGCGGTGACGGCCGACAACGCGGCCTACCTGGCCTCGCTGAAGAAACTGTCTAGCTTCTTCACCACCTTCGGCACGCGCACCCGCTGGGACGTGCTCGTGCCCGGGCACGGGACGATCGTGCTGGACCGCGCCTATTCCGACGTGACCAAGGGCGTCCGCCAAGTGCAGTGGGACGTCGCCAACGGCGAGGAGGTCAAGGCTCTGCCGTTTAGCGAGGACGGCTACCGCAAGATCATGTTCGGGCGCCCCTAGGCCCCGTCAGACCGGCCGCTTCATCCGCACTTCGCGCACCGTCCGCGTCGATGAGTTCATCACCAGGGTGTGGGTGTGCACGAAGCCGCCCTCGACCTTCACCCCGTCCAGCAGGGCGCCGTTGGTGACCCCGGTGGCGGCGAAGATCGCGTCGGCCCGGACCATCTCGTGCAGGTCGTACTTCTTGTCGAAGTCGGTGATCCCGACGCGGGTGGCGCGGGCCTTCTCGTCGGCGTTGCGGAACACCAGGCGGCCCTGGAACTGCCCGCCGACGCACTTCAGCGCCGCGCAGGCCAGCACGCCCTCCGGCGCCCCGCCCGAGCCCACGTACATGTCCACGCCCGTCGACGGATCGGCAGTGTTCATCACGCCCGCAACGTCACCGTCGGTGATCAGATAGACCCGCGCGCCCACGGCCCGCAGGTCGGCGATGATGTCGGCGTGGCGCGGCCGGTCCAGCACGCAGACCGTGATCTCGTCCGGCTTCACGCCCTTGGCCTTGGCCAACGCCTTGACGTTCTCGGACGGTGACTTGTCCAGATCGACCACGCCGGCCGGATAGCCCGGTCCGCAGGCGATCTTGTCCATGTAGGTGTCGGGCGCGTTCAGCATGGTGCCCTTGGGCGCCCAGGCCATCACCGCCAGCGCATTGGCCATGGCCTTGGCGGTCAGCGTCGTGCCCTCCAGCGGGTCCAGCGCGATGTCGATCTTGTGCTTGCCGCCCTTGCCGACCTTTTCGCCGATGTAGAGCATCGGCGCCTCGTCGCGCTCGCCCTCGCCGATGACGATCTCGCCATCGATGTCGAGGTCGTTCAGCGCCGTGCGCATGGCGTCGACGGCGGCCTGGTCGGCCTCCTTCTCATCGCCCCGGCCCACCAGTTTCCAGGCGGCGATGGCGGCGATCTCGGTGACGCGGACCGCGTCCAGCACCAGGCTGCGATCCAGGATTTCAGAACTCATGTCGCTCAGCGTCTCCGGCCTATTCTTGTTCTGCGAGTCTCTAAATGCGCGCGATGCGTAGCAGCCTCGGGCGGTCCAGCACAGCCGGGAGCGCCGCAATGCGCGCGATCGCCGCCGTCAGCACGGATTCGGCCACCGCGTGCGTGGTCAGCACAATCGGTACGCCATCGGCCTTTTCCACCGGCTTCTGCAGGAAGCTTTCGATGGAGACGCCGGCGTCGCCCAGGGTCTCGGTGACCGCGGCGATCACGCCAGGCTCGTCCTTGACCGACAGGCGCAGATAGGCGCGCCCCAGGCTCTTGGACGGATCGACGGGCGTGAAGGGCGTCAGGTCCGAAGCTGGGCGTTGGAACACCGGGCGCACGGCGCCGGTCATCACGTCGGCGATGTCGGCGGCCACCGCCGCGGCGGTCGGGCCGGAGCCCGCGCCAGGGCCCTGGATGAAGATGCGCCCGGTCCGCGCGCCCTCGATGAACAGGGCGTTGAGCGCCCCGCCGGCCTGGGCCAGCGGATGGGCCAGCGGCGCGAGCGACGGGTGCACGCGGACCAGCACGCCGTCCGGCGAGCGGTCGGCCGAGGCCACCAGCTTGATCCGGTAGCCCAGGTCGCGGGCCAGCTGGATATCCAGCAGGTCGACGCCCTCGATGCCTTCGATCTCGGCCGCGGCGTAGTTGGGCGCACAGCCGAAGGCCAGCGCGGCCAGGATGGAGATCTTGTGCGCCGCGTCGAAGCCGCCCACGTCCATGGTCGGATCGGCCTCGGCGTAGCCCAGCCGCTGCGCCTCGCCGAGCACCTCGGCGAAGGAGCGGCCCGTGGCCTCCATCTCGGTCAGGATGTAGTTGCAGGTGCCGTTCAGGATGCCGGCGATCGAGCGCACGTCGTCGCCCACCAGCGACTCGCGGACGATCTTGACCGCGGGAACGCCGCCCATCACCGCCGCCTCGAACAGCAGCGGGACGCCCTTGGATTCGGCCAGGGCCGCCAGCTCCGCACCGTGCTCGGCGATCAAAGCCTTGTTGGCGGTGACCACGGGCTTGCCGGCCGAAAGCGCCGCCTCGACCGCGGCCTTGGCGGGGCCGTCGGAGCCGCCGATCAGCTCGACAAAGACGTCTGTCTCGGGCGAATGGGCCAGGGCCACCGGGTCGTCGAACCAGGCCAGCGTGGAGATATCCACCGGTCGCGGCCGCGACTTGGACCGCGCCGAGACGCCGCTGACGACCGCGCGGCCGCCGGCCGGCGCGAAGTCTGGGTGCTCGCCCAGGAAGCTCAGCAGGCCGGAGCCCACCGTTCCCAGGCCCGCGACGCCCAGCCGCCAGGCTTTCTGAGCGCTCACTACTGCGCCGCCAGGGCGTTGTGCGCCCGGCCCAGGATCTCGTCGGCGTTGGCCAGGAACTTCTTCACGTTGCGGGCCGCCTGGCGAATACGATGCTCGTTCTCCACCAGCCCGACACGGACGAAGCCCTCGCCGTATTCCCCGAAGCCGATGCCCGGAGCCACGGCGACGCCGGCCTCTTCGATCAGCAGCTTGGAGAACAAGAGGCTCCCGGCTTCCTTGAACTGCTCGGGCACCGGCGCCCAGGCGAACATCGAGGCGGGCGGCGCGGGGATGTCCCACCCGGCCCGCTTCATGGTCTCCACCAGCACATCGCGGCGCGACTTGTAGATCGCCCGGATCTCGTCGACGCAGTCCTGCGGGCCGTTGAGCGCCGCGGCCGCCGCCACCTGGATCGGCGTATAGGCGCCGTAGTCGAGGTAGGACTTCACCCGGGCCAGGGCCGAGCAGATCCGCTCGTTGCCCACCACCATGCCCACCCGCCAGCCGGCCATGGCGTAGGTCTTGGACAGCGAATTGACCTCGACGGCGATGTCCTTGGCCCCGTCGATCTGCAGCACCGAGGGCGGCGGGTTATCGTCGAAATAGATCTCCGAATAGGCGATGTCAGAGATCACCAGCATGTCGTGCTTCTTCGCGAGGCTGATGGCGTCGCGATAGAAATCCAGGTCCACGCACTGGGCGGTCGGGTTGGACGGGTAGCTCAGGATCAGCACGGTCGGCGGCGGCGCCGAGTGCTTCACGGCCCGGCTGACGCCCGCCAGGTATTCCTCCGGCGACAGGGCCGGCACGTGGCGGATCACCCCGCCGGCCATGATGAAGCCGTAGGCGTGGATCGGATAGGCCGGATTCGGACAGACGATGACATCGCCGGGCGCGGTCAGCGCCTGGGCGAGATTGGCGAAGCCTTCCTTGGAGCCCAGCGTCGCGATCACTTCGCGGTCAGGGTCGAGCTTCACGCCGAAGCGGCGACCGTAGTAGCCGGCCATGGCCTTGCGCAGGCCGACGATGCCTTTGGAGGCCGAATAGCGCCCGGACTTCGGGTCGCGGGCGGTCTCGATCATCTTGTCGACGATGTGCTTCGGCGTCGGCATGTCGGGGTTGCCCATGCCGAAGTCGATGATGTCCGTACCCTGGGCGCGCAGGCGCGCCTTGATGCGGTTGACCTCCTCGAGGACGTAGGGTGGGAGGCGTCGGATGCGGTGGAAATCGGGGGTCATGTGAAGGGTCTTGCGCCGCGAAGTGCCCGTGTGCGGCTTTCATCGGAGGTGAGGTCGGGCATTGGATAGTCTCCGGGCCGGAGGCAGCCAAGCCATGGATCGATGAATTTTCTGCCTCCGCGGGGCCCTTAGTGCTTGGCCGGCGGAGGCGGTGTAGCTCGCTTGCGCAGCGCCGCGGCGAAGGCTTCGGTGTCGGCCGCGCTCGCCGCCGGCAGGTCGGGACCGGCTTCGGCGCGCGCCTGCGCGGCATAGGTCGCGGTGTCCGCCTTCAGCGTCCAGGTGTCATCGGCGGTGGCGCGCTCGAGGTCGGCGGCGGCCTTGTCGACCTGGGCGGCGGCCACGCCGTACTGCCTGTGCGGCCGCACGTCCTTGGGAACCGGCGGCACCGCGGCGAAGGTCGGATAGGCCGCGTCGGGCCTCACCAGCTTGGGCACTTCCTTGGCGATCGGCGAGCGCGGATCGACCGAGGCGTCCTCGAACGGATTGCCCACACAACCGCCCAGCAGAGCGCACGCGCCGACGCAGGCCATCAGCTTTGCAACTGTATGGCTTTGACGGGTCTTCACAAAAAGGCTCGCGCGCGCATTCATGTAATGTCCGGTCTTATGCGATGATCGGCCAAGACGAAAGGGCGCGCGCGTATCGAACGCGCCTCAAGGGCCCGGGAAGGACCGACCGATGAGCGAGCACTCCTCGCCGACCAAGGCCGCCAAGAAGAAGTCCGGCAAGGGCGCGAAGGGCGACGGCAAGGCCCCCGGTAAGGCCAAGGGCAAGAAGAAGGCGGCCAAGAAATCCGCCAAGCTTCCGCCCGCGCCCCAGAAAGCGGTGGCGAAAACGGTCGCCAAGCCGGCCCCGAAGCCCGCCCCCAAGGTCGCGCCACCGCCGCAAGCCTCCGCGGCAGCGCCCAAGCCGGCCCCCGCGGCGCCCCCATGGTCGGCCGCCAACCTCGACATCGCCGCCCTCACCGCCGACCAGCGCGGCCAGATCGAGAAGCTGTCTGCGAACCTTGCCCGCGCGGCGCTGACGGCCCAGGGCGCGATCGCAGAGATGGCGCTGCGCCAGGCCGAGCGCCCTGCGGCGTTGTCGCCCGACCCGTTCCACGTGGCGCCGGCGCTCACCGAGGTGATGGGCCGCCTCGCCGCCCAGCCCGACCGGCTGATGCGCGCCCAGGGCGACCTCTTCGCCCGCTATCTGGATCTGTGGCAGTCCGCCGCCAAGCGCGCCCAGGGCGAAGCCGCCGATCCCGTCGCCCAGCCGGCCAAGGGCGACAAGCGCTTCGCCGACCCCGACTGGGCCGAGAATCCGGTCTTCGACGTGATCAAGCAGTCCTACCTGCTCACCGCCAACTGGATGAACGCCCTGGTGGCCGAGGTCGACGACGTCGACCCGATGGTCAAGCGCCGCGTCGAGTTCTTCATGAAGATGCTCACCGACGCCTTCTCGCCCTCCAACTTCCTGGCCTCCAACCCGGCGGCGCTGCGCGAGGTGATGGCCACCGGCGGCGAGAGCCTGGTGAAGGGCATGGAGAACTTCGCCGCCGACCTGGAACGCGGCGGCGGACAGCTGTCGATCGCCCAGACCGACTACGAGATGTTCAAGATTGGCGAGAACGTGGCGACCGCACCCGGCAAGGTCGTGTTCCGCAACGAAATCATCGAACTATTGCAGTTTTCTCCCACGACGGAGAGCGTCTGCGAGATCCCGCTGGTGATCTTCCCGCCGTGGATCAACAAGTTCTACATCCTGGATCTGCGCCCCGAGAACTCGATGATCCGCTGGCTCGCCAGCCAGGGCGTCACGGTGTTCGTGGCCTCCTGGGTGAACCCCACGCCCGAGCTCGCCGACCGCACCTTCGAGGACTACATGCGCGAAGGCATCTATGCCGGGACGCAAGCCGCTATGGAGCAGTGCGGCGTCGATCGCGTGAACACGGTCGGCTACTGCATCGGCGGCACCCTGCTCTCCTCCACCCTGGCCCACATGGCCGCGCACAACGACAAGCGCATTGCGTCCGCCACCTTCTTCGCCGCCCAGCAGGACTTCTCCGAGGCCGGCGACCTGCTGCTCTTCACCAACGAGGACTGGCTGAAGGACCTCGAGAAGAAGATGGACGAGGGCGGCGGCGTGCTCTCCGGCCAGACCATGGCCGACACCTTCAACGCCTTGCGCGCCAACGACCTGATCTGGTCGTTCTTCGTATCCAACTACCTGATGGGCAAGGAGCCCAAGCCCTTCGACCTGCTGTTCTGGAACTCCGACCAGACCCGCATGCCGCGCACCCTGCACCTCTACTATCTCCGCAAGTTCTACGGCGAGAACGCCTTGGCGAAGGGCGAGCTGGTGCTCGACAACGTCAAGCTCGACCTCGGGACCGTGAAGACCCCGATCTACGTCCAGTCGTCGAAGGAAGACCACATCGCCCCGGCCCGCTCGGTCTACAAGGGCGCCAAGCTGTTCGGCGGGCCGGTCAACTTCACGATGGCCGGCAGCGGCCACATTGCCGGCGTGATCAACGCCCCGGTGGCGCAGAAGTACCAGCACTGGACCAACGACAAGCTGCCCGCCAGCCTCGAGGAATGGCAGTCCGGCGCGTCGGAGACCGCCGGCTCCTGGTGGCCCCACTGGATCCAGTGGCTGAAGTCCCACTCCGGCGGCCAGGTGCCCGCCCGCGACCCGGCCAAGGGCAAGCTGAAGCCCTTGGGCGACGCGCCTGGCGAATATGTGAAGGTGCGCAGCTAAGGCGGACTGGCCGGGGGCGACCATGACGCGGGACGATTCGGATCACCGGGTGCGGTTCGGCGCGCTGGTCGCGGCGACGGCGCGGACGATGCTTTTCGCGTGGCCGCTGGTTCTCCTCGCCTGGGCGGCGCGGGCCGGAGTGGAATCCATTGGACCCGTTCTGCGTGCGATGGACCTCTGGACGGTCCGCGGCCTCACCGATCCCAGGCAATTGGCCTTCAGCCTGGCCACGACCGTCACGATAGCGACCGTATGGGGCATCGCGACCAGATGGCTGCTCGACGGCAAGGAGGATGCGGCCCGCGCCAACGCCGGCCTCGCGGGCTACGTCACGCTGATCGTCGGGTCGCAGGCGCTTCAGATTGGCCTCAGCTCGATCATGATGCCTGCCGTTCACACCACGCCGCCCTTTCAAGCCGGGCTCGGGTTCATCCTCGTGGGCGCCGTGAATCTCCTGTTGTCGCTGGTGTACGCCGCGCTCGCCCTATGGCCGATCAGCATCCTCGTGGGTGAGCCCTTATCACCCGTCCAGGCCGCACGACGAATGGGCCACGCCTATCTGCTCTTCATCTTGGCCGCCTTCCTTCTCGATCTCCCCGACATCGTGCTTGTCCAAGTCCAACTCTTCAGCCGCCATTTTCCCCGCATGCTCGCCGATCGGCTCGGCGCGACCGCACTCAGCTCGCTCGAAGACACGGTGCTCATGGTCGTGCTGGCGCAGATTTACGCCCGCCGAATCCGGGGCGCGGACTTGGCGCCGCCCAGATCGGCGGCGGCCGGTGTGATCTAAGCGCCTGGCGAGTATGTGAAGGGGCAGCTAGCCGGCCGGCTCGCGCTTCCCCGTCAGGAAGGCGCGGATCTGCGGGCCCGTCAGGCTCGCCGGCGTCATCGGAGCGGGCCGATCCTTGGCGAGCCGTTCGGCCAACGCGTCCAGGAAGCGCTCCGGGTCATGGGCCGGCAGGGTCGAGACGACCTTCGGCTCAAATCGCCACCAGGCGGCCTCGATGAATCGCGCGATCAGCGGCTCGGGGAAGCGATAGCGCAGGACCCGCCCCGGCTGGCCGACGACGATGGCGTAGGGCGGGACGTCCTTGAGGACCAGGGTCCGGGCGCCGATGATCGCGCCATCGCCAATCGTGACGCCCTGGCCCAGCATGGCCTCCTCGCCGATCCACACGTCATGGCCGATGGTGACCGGCCCCATGTTCGACGCGAACGAGCCGACCGGCTCATCCCAGCCCCCGGCCGCCTTGTAGCTGCGCGTCGCGGGGTGGGCGTCCAGGTCATAGAAGACGTCGGATGTGCCGGCCCAGGTGGTCGGGTGGTTGCCACCCATCCACGAGATGTTCTGGGCGAGCGAGCAGTATCGCCCGACGCTGGCCTCCATGTAGAGGTGCGAATGGCTGTACGAGAACGCGCCGAACCCGCGGGGCAGGACCGGGCCGCCGTAGATCTGCGAATAGGGTTCGATCACGGCCTGGGGGTGGAAGCCGAACATCTCCCCGATTTTCCATCGAGGCGATCCGTCCTTGGCCAGGAACACCCGTCGCTGGGCCAGCAGCTGCAGCAGGCCCTCCGTGATTCTCGCCACCGTCATGCCTCATCCTAGGCAGCGGTCCCGAAGGTGGCGAGCGGGGAGCCTGCGAAGGCGACGTGGAGAGCGGTCTTTGCCCCTGGCGGGTCCGGGTTTATCTTCATCCTGGGCGAGTGGATGGAAGCAATGAGCGACGCTGTCGGCCCTGGCGATCTGGTTCTCTGCGTCAACGCCGCGCCAAACCATGTGACGGGGCGGCCCGTGCCGCTGCAGGCCGGCGAGACCTACCGTGTCATCGGGGTCATGGAATACGCCTGCCCCTGCGGGCGGTCCGACGCCCTGCTCGACGTGGGCATCGACTTCGCGTGGTGCCAGACGCGCTTCCGGCTCCTGCCCAAGCCCAAGGCCCAGGCCAAGACCCGCCGCGTGTCCGCGCCCCGGGAGAAGGAAACGACGCGCTGAAGGCCCGGGGCGAAAGTGAGCGCGCGTGGCGAAGCTGATCTTCGGAATGATGCAGTCGCTCGACGGCTACGTCAGCATCGACGGCCCGGCGCCCCTGCCACCGCCTGGCGCGGCGCTGCACCGCTACTTCAACGACCATGTCCGCGGATTGGCCAGCAGCCTGTACGGCCGGCGCATGTACGAGGTGATGCGCTATTGGGACGAGGACGCTGCGGACTGGGGTGAGGTCGAGCACGACTACGCCGCGGCCTGGCGGGCGCAGCCGAAATGGGTGGTGTCGCGCACCTTGGCGTCGGTCGGCCCCAATGCGACCCTGGTCTCAGACGACGTCGAGGCGGTCGTCCGACGGATCAAGGCTGACATCGAGGGCGACATCGACGTCGCTGGCCCCGACCTGGCGGCGAACCTGTCTGACCTCGGCCTGATCGACGAATATCGCCTGTACCTGCGGCCGTGCGTGCTGGGCGCCGGAAAGCCCTACTTCGCCCGCGCCCGGCCGCCGCTACGCCTCATCGCCAGCGAGAGGGTCCCGGAGGAGACGGTCAGGTTGACCTTCGCCCCGGCCTGACCTGCCTGTGGCTGCTCGACGCCCCACGGGCCGCGCTGGATTCCTGAGCTAGCTAGCCCTTCAAATATCCCGTGACGAGGCGGGCGCCCTCGTTGATCAGCCCCTCCATCGTCTCATCCGAAATCAGTCCGGGATGCAGCACCGCGTTGTGCGTCAGCGCCTCGATCGAGGTGACGCAGACAAATGTCGCGAGCTCAAGGTCATCCACACAGACTTCGTCCTGGTGGGCCGCCAGATACGCCCTGAACAGCGCGTAGTTCTCTCGACTGAAGGGCTCCAGGTTCTCAAGCTCACCCACGCGGGGGATCTGCTCGGCGAGCACCCGATGTAGCTCGGGGTCGACACGGTGAGCCTTGACGGCCACCGCCACGAGCTTGCGCACCGCCTGCTCCATCGGCTGGGCCAAGACCTCCGCCAGTTCCCGCCGGACGGTCCGCATGATCTCCTGCTGATGGCGCTCCGCGACAGCGACGACAAGCGCCTCTTTGCTCGGGAAGTATTGGTAGAGCGAGCCCACGCTGACCCCGGCCACTTCGGCGATGCGGTTCGTGCAGGCCTTGTCGAAACCCTCCTTGACGAGAATGCGAGCGGTCGCGGCCAGCAGCGTGTCGACCATCGCGCGCGATCGAGCCTGGGAGGCGACTTTCCTGGGTCGGGTGATCGGCTTGCGCACCATTTCTTCCGACGCTGTGAACGCGAGTCCTGAAGGCGAGTGATCACTCGTATTCTGCCCGTTCTTGACGTCACGGGCAACGCCGGGCTCGGCCCGGCCGCCGCCATCCTGGGAGACACCGACATGGACGACACTTTGACGCGCCTGTTCCGATACAAGGCCTGGGCGAACGACGAGCTGCTGACCGCGCTGGCGAGCCACGGCCCCGCCTCCCCGATCGTGGGATTGGCCATCAAGGCGCTAAGCCACAGCTATGTCGTCGATCGGATCTTCGCTGCACACATGCAGGGGAACGCTCACACCTACACCTCGGCGAACCTAGACGAGATGCCGACGCTCGAAGACCTGTCCTCCGACATCCGACGGATCGATCGGGAATACATCGACTACGTGTCTGTGCTCGATCGCGACCAGTTGGCGGAATGGATCGATTTCACCTTTACCGACGGCGCGCCGGGCCGAATGTCCCGCGAGGAGATGCTCATGCATGTGATCACCCATGGCATCGGTCATCGCGGCCAGGTGAGCGCCGTGATGCTGCTCAATTCCGCTCCCCCGGCGAGAGACGGTTTCACGACCTACCTGCATGAGGCCGAAGCGGCCGCGAGAGGGCGCGTGGCGCCCTGAAACGGTAGGCGCCCGGCTACTCCGGCGACTGCGGCCGGGGCCGGTACCAGGCGAGTTGTTCGCTGGTGGCCAGCAGCTTGCCGTCGCGGCTCCAGTAGCTGGAGCGCTCGTCCGACGCGCCGCCGCCGCCCACCCGGCCCTCGTATTCCACCAGCACGAAGTCGTCGCCGATCTGCGCGATCTCCTCGGCCGTGGCGTGCAGGTAGACGGTGAGCGTGAGCGTGGTCGACATCACCGTCATCCCCAGGGCGTAGAACACCCGCGGCGGGGAGTTGTCGGTGATCATGCCCAGCAGGGCCTTGTCCAGCGGGCTGCGGCGCGAGCGCACCCAGGCCAGCGAGCGGGAGTCCGCCCCCGGCGTGGGCGGGAAGCCCTCCAGGGTGCGCCGCTCCAGGGCGACGGCGCCGTAGTGGGTCCCGCCGCCGGGCGAGGTCCAGACGGGCAGGCCTTCCGGCGGCGCGGCGTCGGGCATCTTGGCGAAGGCGAAGGCCGGCGTGGCTGGGCGGCGAGCCATGGTGACGATGGCGTGGACGCCGACCTCCTCCGAGCCGGGCGCGCGGAGCTCGACCTCCCAGACCCCGATGGAGCCACCCTGTCGCAGCCGGCGCGTGCGGATGTCGAGTTCGCCGGACGGCAGGGCCGCCGCGAAGGTCAAGGTCAGCGACAGGGCCTCTCCCACCGCCTCCGGCTCGGCTTCCAGGACACGGATGCAGAGCCCGATGGCGTAGCCGCCCCAGAGGCCGCCGCCCGGATTGCGCCACTCCTGTCCCGCGATGGTTGTCCAGCGGCCGGGCGCCACGGCGGTCAGGGGAATCGAAAGGGTCTCGGTCTCGCTCATGCCCGCCATCTAGCTGAGCGCCCCCGCGTCACGGAAGCTCCGTGCGTCCGATTTTCGTGTCCAACCTTACTAAGGTTTAATGCCAGCTACCTTGCACCGCCCACTACCTGGCGATAGGTAAGGGGCTCGCAAGGAGGCGCCGTCGTGCCGGAAGCCATCGAGATCCAGCTGAAGAAAGGGGCGCTCGAGCTTTGCGTGCTCGCCCTCCTCTCCCAGCATGAAAGCTACGCCTACGAGATCGCCAGCAAGCTCTCCGATTCCATCGGAATGGGCGAAGGGACGATCTATCCGCTGATGCGGCGCCTGCAGAACGACGGCCTGGTGGAGACCTACCTCGTCGAGAGTTCGGCCGGCCCGTCGCGCAAATACTACCGCCTCACCGAGGCCGGCAAGGCGAGCTTCAACGCGCAGAGATCCGCCTGGTCCTCGTTTTCCGGGGCGGTGCAGAGCATCCTAGGAGGGGTGAAATGACCCGTCAGGCGTTCATGGCCCGGCTCAAGGAAGGGCTTCGCGGCCTGCCCTTGTCGGTTCAGGCCGACATCGTCGCGGACTACGAGAACCACTTCAACGAAGGCCAGGCGGCGGGGCGCAGCGAGGCCGACGTGGCCGCGGGCCTCGGCGATCCGGGCCGGCTCGCCCGGGAGCTTCGCGCCGAAGCCGGGCTCAAGCGCTGGGAAGAAGAGCGCAGCGCCTCGGCCGGCGCCTCGGCGGTGTTCGCCGTGCTGGGCCTGGGCGCCATCGACATCCTGGTGCTGCTGCCGATCCTGATGGGCGTCGGCGCCACGATCTTCGGGATCGGCATCGCCGTCGTCGCGGTGTTCTTCGCCGGCGCCGTGGTGATGGCCGCCGGACCCTTCGCCGGCGTGCCCGGCGGGCCTGTCGTGGCGATCCTGGCGGGCATCGGCCTGATGACCGGCGCGGCCTCGGCCGGCGCGGTCCTGGCCATCGTCACCATCGGCCTGATCAACGCCCTGGTCTGGTACGGCCGCCTGCACCTCCGGCTGCTGAAGCCGGCCCTCGAACCGCAAGTCTAGGGAGACCCGGCATGATCCGCGTTCTCGTCTCGATCGCCATCGCAGGCTTCTTCGTCTCGATCGTGACCCTGTCGGTCGCCGTCGCCATCGGCGGCCCCTCGGTCATCACCGACAGCGCCTGGGGCTGGGGCCGCGGCAACTGGACCGACGGCGACTGGGGTGACTGGGGCTCGCACCGTCATCACGGCCGCTGGGACGGCCCGCAGGCCACCAAGGAGGTCGCCTGGACCGGCGGCGACAGCCTGGACGTCGATATCCCGGCCGACGTCACCTACACCCAGGCGCCTGGCCCCGGGAAGCTGACCATCACCGGCCCGCAGGAGGCGCTCGACGCCCTGGAGATCGACGGCGGTCACATCGGGTCCGACCATCGCCATTGGCGCCACGGCGACCTGACCATCGTCATGACCGCCCCCGCGGTCACCCACTTCGGCATGAGCGGCTCGGGCCGCCTGGCGATCCAGGGCTACAAGCAGGACAAGCTGGCGCTCGACCTCTCCGGCAGCGCCGACGTGACCGCCAACGGCGAGGCGAAATCGGTGGCGCTGTCCGCCTCCGGCTCCTCCGACACCGACCTGTCCGGGCTGAAGGTGGCCGACGCCGTCATCGACCTGACCGGCTCGGGCGAAGCGAAGGTCGCGGCCACCGGATCGGTCAACGTGGACATCTCGGGATCGGGCGACGTGACCCTGCTGGGCCACCCCTCGAAGCTGCAGAGCAGCGTCTCGGGCTCGGGCAGCATCCATCAGGACGATGCGAGCCCCTCGCCTGCGCCCACCCCGGCGCCGCCAGCCCCGCCGGCGAAGCCCGGCAAGAAGACCTGACGTGCGCCGCCGCTAGGCGGGGATGAACTTCAGCGCCACGCCGTTGTTGCAGTAGCGCAGGCCGGTGGGCTGCGGCCCGTCGTCGAAGACGTGGCCGTGGTGACCCAGGCACTGGGCGCAGTGGTACTCGGTACGCGGCACGCCGATGGCGAAGTCGGCCTTTTTGGCCAGGGCGCCGGGGATCGCGGTGTAGAAGCTCGGCCAGCCGGTGTGGCTCTCGAACTTCCACTCCGACTTGAAGATCGCCAGGCCGCAGCCCAGGCAGGCGAAGACGCCCTTGCGATGCTCGTTCAGCAGGGCGCTGGTGCCCGGCGGCTCGGTGTCCTCATGGCGCAACACCTCATAGGAGGCGCGCGGCAGCCTCGTCTTCCAGTCGGCGTCGGTGAGCTTGCGGACCGGCGAGGCCGCAAACGGGTCGGCCGCGGCCAAGGCGAAGCTCGGAACCGCGGCGGCGAAGGCTGAGGCCATCAGGAAGTGGCGGCGGGAAAGGCTCATGGGGGTCATGTCCAAGGATACGCTCAGGGCACGAGGATAGTTACACGCCGGGGCAAGATCGAGGCCGCCATTCATAGCAGACGTCCGGCGTCTTCTCCTCGTTGCCCGCGCCGTCGGTGAACTCGACGGCCACGAAGCCCCGGTCCTCGTAGAATTTCCGCGCCCGGCTCTGCTGGAAGGTCCACAGCCGCCGCATCCGCCCATCGGCCATGACCTTGGTCAGCAGCGCGCTGCCTGCGCCCTGCCCGTGGCGCTCGGGCCGGACGTAGAGCTGGTTGATCCATTCGTCCGTGAAGACGATGTAGCCGGCGACCTGGCCGTCGGCCTCGGCGATCCAGGCCTGGCTCTTCGGCAGGACCTCGCCGGCCATCCAGCCGGTGGCCTCTTCGACGGTGTGGAGCTGCGGCAGGAAGGTCAGGGTGCGCATGGCCGCGATGTGCACGGCGGCCATCGCCGCCGCGTCCTCGGCCGTGGCGGCCCGCAGGATCACAGACCCGCGCCCTCCTCCAGACCGAGCATCAGGTTGAGGTTCTGCACCGCCGCGCCCGACGCGCCCTTGCCGAGGTTGTCCAGCTGGGCCAGCAGCCGGACCTGATCGCCCGCCGCGTTCGCGAAGACGAACAGCCGCATCCGGTTGGTGTTGTTGAGGGCTTCGGGATCGAGCCCGGCCACATAGCCGCCGGCGCCGGCGCGGGCCTTGGCCAGCTCCGCGGTCTCCTCGGCCGACACCACCTCGACGAAGGTCTCACCGTCATAGGCGGCGGCCAGGGCGCGGCGCAGGTCGGCAGGCGCGGGCTTGCCCGGCAGGGCCCAAAGCTGGAGGGGCGCCTCCACGATCATGCCTTGGGCGTAGCGGCCGACGCTAGGCGCGAAGACGGGCGCGTGCGCCAGGCCGGTGTGCTTGGTCATTTCCGGCACATGTTTGTGCGCCAGCGTCAGCCCGTAGTCGCGCCACGCATCGCCCGCGGGCTCCGCGCCCTCGAACTCGGCGATCAGGCCCTTGCCGCCGCCGGAGTAGCCGGAGATGGCATTGCAGGTGACCGGAAAGTCGGCCGGCAGGATCCCCGCGTCCACCAGCGGCTTCACCAAGGCGATGAAGCCGGTCGGATAGCAGCCCGGGTTGCTGACCCGCGTGGAGCCCGCAATGACCGCGCGCTGGCCCTTGCTCATCTCGGCGAAGCCATAGGCCCAGTCGGGCGCGGTCCTGTGGGCCGTCGAGGCGTCGACGATGCGGACGCTGTTGGACTGCACCAGGCTCACCGCCTCGCGCGCCGCGTCGTCAGGCAGGCAGAGCACCACGGCGTCGACACCGTTCAGCAGCTCGGCGCGGGCGTCGGCGTCCTTGCGCCGCGCCGGATCGATCGAGACGACCTCCAGGTCGCGGCGGCCGGCCAGCCGCTCGCGAATCTGCAAGCCGGTCGTGCCGGCTTCGCCATCGATGAAGACTGTGTGGGTCATGAGCTCGGTATCCAGACAAAGAGAAAGGGCGCTCCGGTTTCCCGAAGCGCCCTCGCCGGCACGGATTTTCGTCCGCGCGAACTAGCGCTTCGAGAACTGGAAGCTGCGTCGGGCCTTGGCCTTGCCGTACTTCTTGCGCTCGACCACGCGGCTGTCGCGGGTCAGCAGGCCGTGCGGCTTCAGCACGCCGCGCAGCTCGGGCTCGTAGTAGGTGAGCGCCTTGGAGATGCCGTGGCGGATCGCGCCGGCCTGGCCGGAGAGGCCCGAGCCCTGCACGGACACGATCACGTCGAACTGGCCCGCGCGATCGGCGAGCTCCATAGGTTGCGCGATCATCATGCGCAGCACGGGACGGGCGAAGTAGATCTCCTGGTCGCGGCCGTTGATGGTGATCTTGCCCTTGCCGGGCTTGATCCAGACGCGGGCGATGGCGTTCTTCCGCTTGCCGGTCGCGTAGGAGCGGCCCTGGGCGTCGACCTTGCGCTCGTGCACGACCATCTCGGCGGTCGCCGTGCCCATGCCCTTCAGCGCGTCAAAGCCCTTGGCTTCAGCCTTGGGGGCTTCGGCGGCCGGAGCTTCGGCGACGGTCTCTTCGGTGGTGGGGGTCTCGGACATGCTTACGCGCTCCGCACGTTCTTGGCGTTCATGTCGGCGAACGCGATGGTCTCGGGGTTCTGCGCGGCGTGCGGATGCTCCGGCGCGTTGTAGATGCGAAGGTGGGTCAGCTGCTTGCGCGCCAGGGGGCTTTCCTTGGGCAGCATGCGCTCGACGGCCTTTTCCAGCACGCGCTCGGGGTACTTGCCGTCCAGGATCTGGCCGGCCGTGCGCTGCTTCACGCCGCCCGGGTGGCCGGTGTGCCAGTAGTAGATCTTGTCGGCCAGCTTCTTGCCGGTGAACTTCACCTTGTCGGCGTTGATCACGACGACGAAGTCGCCGCAGTCGACGTTCGGGGTGTAGTCGGGCCGATGCTTGCCGCGAAGACGGTTGGCGATGAAGGTCGCGAGACGGCCGACAACGGCGTTCTCAGCGTCGATCACGATCCACTTCTTCTCGACCTCGGCGGGCTTCAGCGAAGCCGTGGTCTTCATCATGGGAAACTCATCCGGTATTGGCTGGGACTATCAGGGTCCCGGCGTGAGCCGGCGCATATGCCGTCTCAGCTCCGCAATGTCAATCCGTTGTGCACGATCTGGTGACGTGAAAATCCCATGAAAACAGTGAATTAGCGAATACGGTAATATGATACCGCGACTATTTCGCCGCTTCGGCCGCCTTTTCTTCCGCCAGATAGGCCGCGCTCATGGTCTTCATCTCCTGCGCCTTGGCGATCAGCGTCGGGTAGAACTGCACGAAGGTGGTGTCCACCGCCCCGTGCTGCTCGTGGCAGACGTTGCAGGCCGAGGTCTCCGGCAGGGCCGTGCCCGCGGTCCCCTCGCCGGCGCCGAAGCCGAAGAAGCCCCAGCCGTCCTTCTTGAAGCGCGCCGTGTCCTTCACGTGCACCTCCATGCCCACCCGCAGCGTCTGGAACTGGCCCTTCTTGTTGATCGAGCCCTTGCTGGCGCCCAGCCGGGCTTCCAGCACCATCACGGTCTTGTCGGGCCAGGTTCCGGTCTTGAGGTAGGAGTCGTAGGCCTCGCGGTTGACGAACACCGTATCGAACATGTGGTGGTCGGCCATGCCGGGGACGTCGACGTAGGACATGTCCATGCCGGTCGAGAGATAGACCCAGGTCCGGTAGTCCTTGGGGAACACCATCTTGCCATCGGCCGTGTAGGCCAGCGGCGCGGGCCTGGGCTCGGCGTGCGACACCGCCGCCGCGGCCAGTCCGAACGCTACGGCGCCAGCCAAAGTGACGGATACAATCCGGAGTCGGGACATCCTGTTTCGCCCTTGCTTATGAACCTAGTCAGCTTGGCTGTTTGTCGGCGATCGGCTCGGGCGCCGCAATGACTTGCGTCAGACGAATTCGGACACGCCTACTCGGCCGCCAGGGGCTCGCTGCCGAAGCGTTCGCGATAGTGCGTCGGGATCACCCCGAAGCGCCGCTCGAAGGCCCGCCGGAACACCGCGCCCGAGGCGTAGCCCACCGAGGCGGCGATGACGTCGACCGTGGCCGCGGTGCTGACCAGCCGCTCGGCGGCCTCGGCCAGGCGCAGGGCCTCCACATATTCGGCGGGCGCCGAGGCGAAGGCCTCCTTGAACAGGCGCGCGAAGTGCCGCGGGCTGCAGTTGACCCGCGCCGCCAGGGCCTCCACCGACAGGTCCCCGGAGAGGTTGGCGGGGATCCAGGCGGCCAGGTCAGCGAACCGGCCCTTGGCGCGGACCTGGAAGCGCAGCGGTTCGGAATACTGCCGCTGGCCGCCGGAGCGCTTCACATAGACCACCAGCATCCGCGCGATCGCCAGGGCCGCGCTGGGGCCGAGGTCTTCCTCGACGAGCGCCAAGGCCAGGTCGATGCCGGCCGTGACCCCCGCGGAGGTGGCGAAGGCCCCGTCGCGCACGAAGATCGCGTCGGGCTCTAACCGGATCGCCGGATAGCGCCGGGCGACCTCGGCGGCATAGGCCCAGTGGGTGGTCGCGCGCCGTCCGTCCATCAGTCCGCTGGCGCCCAACGCCATGACCCCGGTGCAGACCGACACCACGCGGCGCGTCGAGGGCGCGCGGGCGCGCACCCAGTCGGCGATCGGCGTCAGCGTCTCGGACCGGCGGATGCCGACCCCGCCGGGGATCAAGATCGTGTCCAGCGGCGGCGCGTCGGCCAGGGCGCAGTCGGCGGTGAACAGCAGGCCGGACTCACTGCGGAACGGGCGCCCATCGGGGCTCAGGCAGAAGGTCTTGTAAGCCCGCTCCGGGGCCTCCGCCTGGCCGTCGGGCCAGGTCACGGCGTCGTTGAACACCTCGTGCGGCCCGGTGAGGTCAAGCGCATTGACCCCCTCGTAGCCCACGATCCCGATTGAGCGAACCGTCATGCGGGTCCCCGCGAATACCTGTGTATCGACAATGGCGTCAGCCGCGCCGGTCGCCGAGTGAATTCAAGGTAAGGTGGGCTTACACGCGGCGAACGCGCCAGGCGAACGCCACCGCCAGGCAGAGCGTCAGGGCTGCGGTCAGCTGGTGCGCGACGCCCATGGCGATCGGCACGCGGGTCATCAGGGTGGCGATCCCCAGTAGCGCCTGGAACAGGACGAGGCCCGCCACGCCAAGCGCCAGCTGCTTGGAGGTCTGGGCCAGATAGCGCGAACGGACCGCCGCCACAGCCATGCCAATCGCGACAACGACCAGCAGATAGGCCACCAGCCGGTGATGCAGCTGCACCGCCCCCTGGCTGTGCGCCAGCGTCGCCCAGACCCCGTGCGCCGCGTAGTCCTGCGGCAGCAGATGACCGGCGAACAGCGGCCAGTCGTTGTAGACCAGTCCGGCCTGATTGCCGGCCACCAGGGCGCCCAGCAGGATCTGCACGAAGATCAGCCCCACGAGGGCCAGGGCGCGGCCGCCCCACGGGCTGGGCAGGGTCTGGCGCGCCCAGCCGGCCCAGGCGTCCAGCGCCGTCCAGACCAGGGCGCCCAGCAGGGCGAAGGCCAGGCCCAGATGGATCATCAGCCGCTCGGGCGCCACATAGACCCGCTCGGAGAGGCCGCTGGCCACCATCCACCAGCCGACCAGGCCCTGCAGCCCGCCCAGCACGAACAGCACCGCCAGCCGCCAGACCATGCGCCGCGAGATCTCCCGGCGCACCGCGAACCAGACGAAGGGGACCGCGAACACCACGCCCACCAGGCGGCCCAGCAGCCGGTGCGTCCACTCCCACCAGTAGATGGTCTTGAAGGCCGCCAGCGTCATGTTCGGATTGACCAGCCGGAACTGCGGGATCGCCTGGTAGCGCTCGAACTCCACCTGCCAGTCGGCGGCGTTGAGCGGCGGCAGGGCGCCGGAGATCGGCTTCCACTGGGTGATCGACAGGCCCGAACCGGTCAGCCGCGTCGAGCCGCCCAAGATCACCATGCCCACCACCAGCACGGCCACCGCCGCCAGCCACAGGGCCACGGCGCGGGAACGGTCGGAACGCAGGAACGAGGTCATGGGGCGGGATGGCGGGTCAGTGCGGCTGAACTTGGGCGGCCCGTAGCCCGGAAATCCGGCGGCGTCCACGCTTCCGCCCGGCGCGGGACGGCGCTAAGCAATCGCGATGAGCATGCGCCTGCGCAAACTGATCGGCTCCTTCGCCGTCCTGATCTTTATCGTCCTCTACGTGGGCGCGGTCATCCGGCTGGCGGCCTATGTCCCGGACCACGGCGTCCTGCAGGCCGCCTTCTACATCGTGGCCGGGATTTCCTGGGGCATCCCGATCCTGCCGCTCATCTCCTGGATGAACCGCGGGCGTTAGCGCGGCCAGGCGCCCGGGTTTCGAAACTCCACAGTGAACCGCCACCTCCCGTCGGCCGGCGCGCTCTCGGTGGGATTCAGCGGGGCGGCGGTCATCCAGCCGCGCTTGGCCATCATCATGGCGGCGCTCCCAAAGTCCTGATCGACTGGACCTTCCAAAGCCACCCTGCAGTCCGTGAGGTGTGAGTCCGATCCGACCAGGCAGTCGATCGCGGCGACCCCGGATATCCCGAGGCGCTGAGCGCGCTCTGGCCAATACGGGCCAGCCGGCGCGAGGCTTCGATATTGGCGCGGTGACTCCTGGAACACGGCCTTGCGGGCGGGAGGAACGGACGAGACGAACCGAATGGGAATCTTGATCTGGGACC
>JACXTT010003555.1_pt1 | contig 23881 bp, 22 predicted proteins | sample 9270951 | NCBI WGS metagenome assembly JACXTT01 (sample SAMN15532306, study PRJNA645909) | rock metagenome | isolation source: weathered quartz diorite | place: Puerto Rico | collected 2017-06-21
TTCCCATACTGGCGGATTGATAATGTCGATGCAGGGCACGCGCAACTGCTCGTCGGAGAGATCCGCAACCAGCGCTAAGGTCCGCTCCCGCGCGCTGGAAAGCATCGCAATCAGATCGCGAGACTGCATGTTCAAGATGCCCGGCGGCCCGGTTCGATTGTATGATGCGGCAGACAGATGCTCATCCGCATGGTGTGCCCCGCGCCTCCAGGAAGCCTCTATGGTAACAGGGTGACGGCGCTGCGCTGGGCCGGGATTCTGAAGTCGCTCGGCCACCAGGTCATCATCACGAACGATTATCAGGACGAGCGCTGCGATCTGCTGATCGCCCTTCACGCGCGTAAAAGCGCCGGCGCAGTGTTGCGATTTCGCGCGCGCCAGCCTGCGTCGCCGCTAGTGGTGGCGCTCACCGGGACCGACGTGTACCACGATCTCGCCCGTTCCCGCGTTGCCAAAAAAGCGCTCGAAGCCGCGGACCGGATCGTGGCCCTCCAGCCGCTGGCCGCCCAGGAGATCGAGCCGCACCTGCGCCGGAAAGTACATGTGATTTACCAATCCGCGGAGCCAACCAGGAGTCACCGGCGAAAATCGCGCCAGTATTTTGATGTGTGCCTCGCCGCGCACGTGCGGCCCGTGAAAGACCCATTTCGCGCCGCATTTGCCGCGCGGCTGCTGCCCTCCGAGTCCCGTATTCGCGTGCAGCACGCGGGCCGCGCCGTGACCACATCCACATCACAAAAGGCATTGGCCGAACAATCGCGCAATCCGCGTTACCGCTGGCTAGGCCCCGTTTCGCGCGGCCGCACGCGCCACCTCATCGCGCAGAGCCAGATCCTGGTGCTTAGCTCGCGCATCGAGGGCGGGGCGAACGTGATTTCGGAAGCTGTGGTGGATGGAACACCGGTCCTCGCCTCGCGCATTCCGGGCTCAGTGGGATTGCTGGGCGATGATTATCCGGGCTACTTCCCGGTGGGTGATTCGCACGCGCTGGCCGAGTTGCTGCTGCGCGCCGAGGCCGACGCCGCCTTCTATCGCCGCCTCAAAACGCACTGCGCGCGATTGGCGCGATTATTCCGGCCTTCCGAGGAACGGCGCCGCTGGCGGAGCCTGCTCCGCGAAATTGCCGGGCGTCAGACGCGGAAATAATCCGCGCGCCAGTTGACGATCGCCTGCTTGATGTCGCGCTGCGGCATCTTACCGGCGAGCGCTTTCTCTACCAGCGCCGGCAGCTCCGCATCGGCGGCAAACCGCAGGGCAACCAGCTGCGCCTCGGTCAGTTCCCCGATCCTGCGGCACAATGGCTCGGATAGCAACTGCGCCATGCGCAGCCGCTCCTCCAGGCGGATCACGCGATCCTGTGCCTTTAGCGCGTACGTCCTGATTTTCACCACCGCAATGGCTCCCGCAAGCGCCAGCACCACGAACCATCCCGCGCCCAAGCCGGGGTGTTGGATCAAGTTCCAGATCGTAACCACAACATTGATTCCCGCTACCGGCAGCAGAAAAAAGTGAAAGAGAGGGTCCAACCGCGTGTGATTCGCGTACGTTTGCCCATTATCAGCCATGGACATCTCCTCGTTACGCCGCGCCCTTCAGCACTTCGCGGATGCGGCGAGCCACTGTCTGGGCCTCGCCCGCCTGCATCATCCACACAGCCACCTCGATGCCCTTTGCCGCGCCGGGCCGCAGCTCGATCGATGGGTTGCCATCGCGCAGCTTCTTGACGACCTCTTCGGCCGTGATCTTTACCTGGCTCTCGTCCCAGGTGATCCGCAGGTGCGGCACGTGATTCGAGATCTCAGGCACGAACTGCTCGGTTTTCACGCCTGCGATCGGGCCCACGGAATCCGCCACGGTCTTCACGCGGCCTTCCCAGTCGCGCCACTCCGCCTGATGATCTTTTTTGAGAAAGGCCTCTACGGCGGCCATCATGCCCAGGATCTCTTCCTTGTTGACCTTCATGCCGCGGCCGATGCTGTCGCTATTAGGCGATGCGTTCAATCGCGCCGCCTGAATCAAGTCCTTGCGCCCTAATAGCAGGCCCGCGCTCTGCGGTCCGCGAATCCCCTTGCCGCCCGAGAACGTCACCAGGTCGAAGCCCATCTTGATGTATTCCGAAAAGTGCGCGACCGGAGGCACATCGGCGGCGGCGTCGTTGAAGGTCGGGATATTGTGCTTCTTGCCGAGCTCGGCGAATTCCTTGGCAGTAATCGATGCCGGAGGATCGGCCGCGTTGAAGAACAGCATCATGACCGTGTTGCCGTTGATGGCGCTCTCCAGTTGCTCGCGCCCCTCGACCTCCACGAAGCGTATGCCGCAGTTGCGGACCGCGTGATCGTACCCGTAGCGATGAGTCTTCTGGATGATCACTTCGGTCTTCATGCCGGTGGTGTCCGGCAGCCGGCGAATGAACTCCTCGTTGGTTCCGGTCATGCAGGCCGCCGTCCCGAGGGTCAGGGCCGACGCGGCTCCGGCGCTCACCATCGCTGCTTCGCTGCCGATAAGCGTCGCTATGCGCTCGCCCGCGCGGTCGTGCAGTTCGTTCAGATGCACGTAAATTTTCGAGGAGTAATCGATGGCAGCCATCACTTCAGGCGCCATCAGCGAGGCCGTCAGCGTGGTGTAAGTGCCGGCGGCGTTGATGAAGGGGCGCACTCCCAGTTCGGCAAAATAGTCGCGTTTCGCGACGGCCGCGGCGCTGCGGCCAACGCCCACGCTGCTTAGAAGCGGAAGCCCCGAAAGTCCTTGCAGAAAACGGCGGCGATTCGACATACGACAACCTCCTGGAAGGTCAAGTCTATCGCATCAAGGGGCGCCGTGCGCGCTCAGCATGTTGGCAAAGATCCGGTATGCGCCGGGAACGCCCGCGGGCAGCTCGCGGAACCAGGAAAACGCGGTGAAGATGTAAACGCCACGGCCGTAGCGCGCGTAGAGAATGCCGCCGGCGAGCGGTTTCTCGCCGGGATCGCCTGTTTCGAGAGGCGCATGATAGTGCGGGTCCCACTTCTCGGCGAAATACAAGCCCCGCTCCTGGATCCAGCCCTCGAAATCGCGTTCGCTGATGTGATTGGGAGAGACCAGCAGCGGATTGTCCGGTTCGACGAACCGCACCGGCGCTTCCTCGACCGTTACGCGGCCCCGCCCGATCTCGAACGGATAGGGACCAATATGCGCCAGTTCCCCCGTGCGCCTGCCGCCGAACGGGCCGCCCTCGGCGACGTTGTACTGCACGATCATGGTGCCGCCGTTCTGCACGTATTCCAGCAGCCGCTGCTGGTTGGCGCGCAGATCGGGCCGCACGCTATAGGCCCGCACGCCCGTCACGATGGCGTCGAACCCGGCGAGATCCGCCTCCGCGAGATCGCGCGCCGAGAGCAGCGTGACTTCGCAGCCCAGCTGGCCGAGCGCGTCCGGCACCTGGTCGCCGGCGCCCATCACATAACCGATCTTGTGCGCGGTGAGCGCCACGTTGACGCGTTCAAGCTTTGCCGACGCGTCCGGAAACAACGTCTGCGGAGGAATGTGCGGGAAAGCGATCGCCGTCATGCCCGTGGAGATTTCTTTCCCATCCACATGGGCCACGGCGCGTAGCCGTCCTTGCGCATCCTCGCGCGGCGGCGCTACGGAGAAGGTCAGCGCCTGCTCATCTCCCGTCTGGGCCAGCCGGAAGGGTTGCGATGCGGGCACCGCGCGCCAGCCTTGCGGGAGTTCCAGACGCAGCTCACCGGCCATGTCCGTCGTATTCGCCTTCACCGCGACTTCGATTTTCTTGGGCGATTCTTTTGGAAACAGAGCCACCGGCTCTGAGAAATCCACCGCCACCGCGGGCACGATCACCACGGGGCGCGTCAGTTCTCCTTGCGTCGGATCGACGTAGCGATATTGCACCGGCCTCTTCAGTCTGACCCTCGTCCCGCCGAAATCGAGCTCAAATTCCGCATTGAGCAACGGCGGAGAATCAGCCAGCCCGATCTGTTCCTGCTCAGTGATGTCGTAGGTATCGCCCGCATGCGGCTTCCGCAGCCAGAAAGGTTGGGAGTAAGGCGTGCCAGGCGGAATCAGGCCCGCTGCCTCGCGGCGAACCGGCTCGTTGTACGCCATGGGACCCGCAATCCATACCTCGCCGACCTTGGCGCCGTTCAGCCCGAGGAGGCCGTAGCCAGTCTGTCGCACCGGGTAGTGCGATCGGTTGATCGCCTCGATTTCGATCTTCACCGTCGATCCGGGCACCGCCGCGTACCGGTCCGCTGTCGCATCCAGCCACAGCCCGGTGCACAGCGCCAGCGTCTCGTCCAGCTCTTCGAGCTTGCGTTTCGCCAGTGGATCGTCGATGGCGGCAATCAGCGGCCGCGCTTTCAACAGCAGCGGAATCGTTTTTTCCGGCTGCTCGGGGGCGAGCGTCCTCTCCGCTTCCGCCAGAATGTGTCCCACCGCTTCGCCGCCTGGCAAGCGGCTCCACGTGGTATCTATTCCTTCGAATGCGTCCCGGTCGGCAGGCTCACCGGAAATCGTCGCCAGAAAATTATTGGCCGGGCCGCGCCGCTCCGCGGCTCCAAAGCCCTGGCTACGGTGCTGGCTGCGGCTGATGCCCGCGATTTCCGCGTATGACTTCCCCAGAATCGGATTGAACTCGCCCGTATCTACCTCGACCAGATGGGGCAGGGCTTTCGCTTCTTTCTCCTGTTCGGCGGTGAAGCTGAACACGTTCCAGAAGAGCCGCTTGGCCTGCCAAGGCCGCACGTAGCGCAGCTGCTCCGGGAAGCGATTCTTGTCCGCAGCCGCGGCGAACGCCTCCTTGCCCAGAATGGCCGAGGCCTGGTGGTGGCCGTGCCCGTCGCGCGGCGTGCCCGAAAATCTCAAAATGACGACATCTGGTCGAAATTTTCGGATTACCCAGACGACATCCGACAGCACCCTTTCCCGCCCCCATTTAGCGAAGGTCTCATCGGTGGTTTTGGTATATCCGAAATCAATTGCCCGGGTGAAGAACTGTTCGGCGCCGTCAATCCGGCGCGCCGCCAGCAGCTCCTGTGTCCTAATGACACCTAACATGTCACCTTGCTCCGGGCCAATCAGGTTCTGCCCGCCCTCGCCGCGTGTCAACGAAAGATAGCCTGTCCGCATCGTCCGGCCTCGCGCGTAATAGGCCAATAGAGCCGTGTTTTCGTCGTCCGGATGGGCGGCGATCATCAGTACGCTGCCTAAAACATTGAGCTTATGCAGCGCCAGTTCGATCTCCGGCATACCTGACAGATTACGTTGGGCCAAGGCAGGTACCATGAACCCCTGGTACCCATTAAGGAGAATTAACAGAACTACGTACAGCCTGAGAAACCTGGCACGCAAAATGCTCATCAAGAATAATGGTAGACCATTGACGGTGGGATACCGAAGGAGGAGGCTGTGAAATCCGGGGCTGTCATTAGGACGCTCCGTTCGGTGCTGCGCAGCTGGTCAAGCGCGCGGCCTCAGGTTTCGCTTCCACGCAGGGCGCCCACGACGCCCAAAATCGGTCTGGCGCTAGGCGGAGGTTTCGCCCGCGGCGTCGCTCACGTCGGTATCCTCACTGTCTTAAAGCGCGAACATATTCCGATTCAGTGCATTACGGGCGTAAGCGCCGGCGCCATCGTTGCGGCAGCATACGCCAGTGGTACAACTGTGGACGAGATCGCCAGGATCGGCTGTGGGATGCGGTTCAACGATGTCGCCCGCTGGACTCTCTGCCGCCTGGGCCTGGTGGGAAGTGAACGGATGGGGCCATTCCTCAGGCGGCTGCTCAAGAAATTCACATTCGAGGAAATGGAAATACCACTCGGCGTATTGGCCACCGATCTCGGAACGGGACAGCCTGTAACATTTCGGGACCATGGGGATGTGATTTTACCGATCCGGGCCAGTTGCTCCTACCCTGGTTTATTTCAACCAATCCGGTACCAGAATCAATTGCTCGTGGATGGCGCCATGTCCGTGGAAGTACCGGCCCAGCTTGCCCGGAAGATGGGCGCTACGCACGTAATCTCGGTTTGCCTTCCCATGCAGGGCCCGGCCGCGGCCCCGAGCAATATGTTGCAAGTGGTGAACCGCTGTTTCCAGATCCTCCAAAGCCGCGCGGAGGAGAACTGGCGGCGCCATTCCGATGTCATAATTACCCCCGACGTGACCGGCATTGCTTGGGACGGATTCAGGAGCGGCAGGGAAATGATCGAGGCAGGCGAGCGGGCGGCCGAGGCCGCGCTGCCCCAGATCAGGAAATGGCTCGAGCCCGCGCCTGTGGCCGCGGCCATGAAACCGCTGCCAGCCCAATTGGCAGGTTGAGCTTCAGGCCAGATTCAAGACTTGTTTCAGGGTTCCGCTTTGCCCCTGGATCTTCTTCTGCAAAAGCATGAGGGCCTCGATGAGCTGTTCGGGGCGCGGCGGGCATCCGGGAACGTAAACATCCACTGGGATCACCTGGTTCACCGGAACGAGTGCATAGTTGTTGAACACGCCGGTGGAGGTGGCGCACGCGCCCATCGAAATTACCCATTTTGGCTCCGGCATCTGTTGATACAGATGGCGGATCACCGGCGCCATTTTGTTCGAAACGCGTCCGGCGATGATCATCAAATCCGACTGGCGCGGCGACCCACGGAAAACCTCCGCCCCGAAACGTGCGATGTCGAAGCGCGACGCGCTCATAGACATCATCTCGATGGCGCAGCAGGCGAGGCCAAAGGACATGGGCCAGATGGAATTCTTGCGCGCCCAGTTAATGGCATTGTCGAGCGTGGTAAGGATGACACCTTCCGATGCGGCCGAGCGGGCGAAATGCTCGTTATCGATGCGCTCAAAAAGCTCCGGCGGGCCGCTAGCCCACGGACTGTCTCCCATCTCTCTATTCTCGCACGGCGAGCGAGCGGTCCACGGATGTCTCGCTGTTAGAATCGAAAGAGCAGCGTTGACATGCCGTCCGCGAATTACAACGAAGCCCTTGACCGGGCGGCTGAGGCCTGGGGTATCCAGCCCGAATACTGGGACATCTGGGGCACGCGCCACATTACGTTGCTGGACACCAAGCGGGCCATCCTTCATTCCCTCGGAATCCACACGGACACCAAAGAAGATCTCGACGCCGCGGTCGATGAGCGGGTTCGCGATGAGTGGGTGCGAGTGGTTCCAGCCTGCCTGGTTATCAGCCAAAATCAACACCCAAACGAGTTCATTGCGCACCTGCCCGCAGAACTTGCTGATCTCGACGCGCGCATAACCCTCAAACTGGAAGACGCGGCGGCTGTGATCTACTCCGTCAAGTTGGGTGAGGTTCCGGCATCCGGTTCCGCGGCGTTCAACGGCGCGCGATACATCCGAAAACTGGTGCCGCTGCCCGTTCAACTGCCGCTCGGGTATCACGACTTAGAGATTCAGACGGGCGGAGTTTGTGCCTCTACACGGCTGATAGTGGCGCCCGACCGCGCCTATCTGCCGGACGGCCTGCGCGCCGCCGGTGTCGCTCTTGCGCTTTATGGCATTCGCTCGGAGCGCAACTGGGGCTGCGGCGATTTTCGCGACCTGCAGACATTCACCGATTGGGTGGCCGATGAAGTGGGCGCCAGCTTCGTGGCCCTCAATCCGCTGCATGCCATCCACAACCGGCGGCCGTTCAATACCAGTCCGTATCTGCCCAATTCGGTCTTCTATCAAAACTGGCTGTATCTCGACGTGGAGGCCATTCCGGATTTTACGGGATGCCGGCGCGCGCAGAGCCTCTTGGCGAACCCAGAAATCCAGCGGGAAATCGCCTATCTGCGAGCGACCGAGTTCGTGGAATACGAGCGGGTTCACGCGCTGAAGATCAAGTTCCTGAAATTGTCGTTCGCCAGTTTCCTCCGGGAACACCGTTCCGGCTCGCCGCGCGCGCGGCAGTTTCAGGAATATATCGATCGCGAAGGAGACCTGCTGAGGCGGTTTGCTACCTGCTGCGCGCTGGACGAATGGATACATCTCCGGAATCCCGACGTCTGGCTGTGGACGGAGTGGCCCGAGCCGTTTCGCGATCCGGAATCGGCCGAGACCGAGGCTTTCCGGAAAAAGCACTGGCGCCTGGTTCTGTTTTATCAGTACCTGGAGTGGCAGATCGACGTGCAGCTAGCCGCCGCACAGCAGCATGCGCGCGACAAAGGGCTCTCCATCGGCCTCTATCATGATCTGGCACTGGCCACGGACCGTTTTGGGTCGGACCTTTGGGCGCACCGGTCGTTTTTTGCGACGGGCTGCCGGGTCGGTTCGCCTCCCGACGATTTTTCCCCCAAGGGACAGGACTGGGCCTTCCCGCCGCCCAATTCGGCGCGGCACCGCGAGTCCGGTTACAGGTTGTTCGTCGAATCCATACGTAAGAACTGCCGGCACGGCGGAGCGCTGCGGATCGATCACGTGATGCGGTTTTTCCGGCTGTACTGGATCCCCGATGGCGCCGACGCGGCCCACGGAGCCTACGTGCGCGACCGCTGGGAAGACCTGATTCGCATTGTCGCCCTCGAGAGCGTGCGTCATCGTGTCGTCGTGGTCGGCGAGGATCTCGGAACCGTGGAGCCCGAAATCCGCGAAACGCTAGCGCGCTTCGGCATCCTGGGCTACCGGCTCTTGTATTTCGAGAAGGATGGCCGTGGGGAATTTCGCAGGAAGGCCGACTACCCGCAACAGGCGCTGGTTTCGTCTACGACGCACGATCTGCCGACGCTCGCCGGCTTCTGGAGTTGTGAAGACATTGAACAGCGGCGCCGCGCTGGCGTTCTGCCCGATGAAGCCAGCTACCGCACGCAGCTCGCGGCGCGCGCGGAGGAAAAGCAGAAAATGCTGGACGTTCTGCTGGCCGAAGGGCTCCTTCCTCCCGGGTTTCCACGCTGGGCGGCCAACGTCCCTGAGCTGACGGGAGAATTGCACAACGCCGTGATCGGTTTTCTCGCGTCCACCCCTTCCATGCTGCTGCTGGTGAATCAGGAAGACCTCACCAAAGAGATCGCCCAGCAGAATCTTCCGGGGACCACGTGGCAGTATCCCAACTGGACCCGCAAGATGCATTTTCGCATCGACGAGCTTTACTCGGCCCGGCAGGCCACCGATTTCGTGCGCATGTTTCGCAACTGGATCGAGCGCAGCGGACGCGGGAACACACGAGGTTGAATCTCACCGCGGAGACGCGGAGAGGCAGAGACTTCGGCATTCATTTCTGCATTTCCCGCACTACCTTGGGATCGTCCATGCGCGGCGAGGGCTTGGGATCGAGAGGCTCCCGCGCGGCGGCCGGGACGAACAGCCGCTCATCGATCGGCAGGACCTGATACGGAGTGAAATCCGGTGAGGAGATGAAGCAGTCCGCCAGGTCTGACGCGGTGGCGTCGTACAGATTTAGCGGCGGAATTTGCAGGATCCGGAAAATCGTCTTCAGCAGGCCGGGAAAGCTGGCATGCACGTGCGAGACGTAGCCGCGCTTGATGTATGGCCCAGCCGCAAGCAGCACTGTGCGATGCGAGTCGATGTGATCCCTGCCGCCTTGCGCGTCGTCTTCGGTCACAAAAACCGCCATCTCTTTCCACCAGGGCGAATTCGACAGATACTCGATGATTCTTCCCAGGGCATAGTCGTTGTCCGCCACGTAGGATGCGTGAAACGGATAGCCGTCCCGCGGCCGCGTATCGGCCATGTGGTCATTGGGCAAATGGATAAACAGGAATTGGGGAAACGGTTCCGCCCCCTTCTCATATTTTTCGCGAATTTCGTGAATGAACTGATCGGCGCGAAACTGATCCGGAATATTCATGTTGAACCCCGGGTACTCGCGCGAGGTGTGGCGGTAGAGCGGCATGGGCATCGGCACGTTAGTCATAAACCGCGCGCCGGTGGGCTTTTCGCCCGGCTCTTCCTCATTGCCGGCAAGCTCGAAACCTTCGCCGAAATTGCGGAACGTAATGCCGTGTCGCTCCAGGTGGTGCCACAGCGTGCCGCCCTCGGGCTGTTCCTCAGGGTGAACTGACGAGTTGCTGCCAGCGAATAGCAACCGCCCGGGCGCGCTGGTGGGAAACCGGAAATCTTTCTGGCCGGCGTACGATGCCATGAGGGTGCTTTCCGTCCAGATGTCCGGGTAGGCGTCTACCAGCCAGTGGTGCCCATCGACGCTGACTTCCGAATCCGCGTAAAAATTGTCGCTAAAGGCCCAACGCCTGGCGATGGCGTGGTGGTTCGGGGTGACCGCGATCTGTTTCAGGCTCAGGCGTCCTCCTCCGCCATCCGCGAAGCCCAGCATCCCGAACCGCGCCAGCGCCGGCACACCAGCCACGGGTCCGAGGCCGGCCTGCGCCATGTCTCCGAAAACTTCGTCGAATGTCCGGTTCTCCTTCACGATCAGGACTACGTGCCGGATTTCCGGCGGCACGGGCTGGGCGGACTGGGGCCGCGGACGAAAGCCGTTGGCCTCCATGACGATTGCTGAAGCCTTTGCGAGGGAGGCGGCGTCCGGAACAGGGAAAACGGAGATGGAACCGCGACGCAGAACGTTATGGAAACTTTCGTCCGCCGGATTGCTCGGGTAGATGTAGGGTCCGGTGCCGTGTCCCTTGGCGTTACACACGTAAACGGTATCGCCGTCGATCACGACTCGCGTGGGGAACCACGCCACGGGAATGTGGCCGATGACCCGCATGTCGCGCGTGTCGATCACTCCGACCGCGTTGGTCCCGGCTTCTGCCACAAAGAGCCACTGGCGTGCCGCATCATAAGCCATTCCCACGGGCATCACTCCGCGGAATTGCTCGAGGCCGGGGATGCGAATGGCCGCCTCACCGGTGACAGTCCGTGTCCGCGGGTCGACAGCAGTGACGGTGTCATTGTGCGTGTTGGAAACGAAAACCCGGTCACTGGTGGCGATCACGGCCGCCGGGCCGCTCCCGCCTTCGACTCCGCCTCCCCAGGCTTTTCCCGTGTGAATAACGGCTTCCACGCGGGGAGCCGCCGGATCTTCCAGGTTCACGATGTAGAGGGAGTTCGATTCCGGGGCGTTGGGATCACCCAGGCCGGGAACATCGACAGGTCCGCGCAGGGTGTCGCGCCGCGCGCCGTCTTTAGCTTCGGGCGAGGGAAAACCGAACGCGGGGAAGGGCAATCCGGTCTGGCGCGGGTTCTTCGGGTCCGCGCCTGGAACCGCGCGGTAGTGAAACATGCCGAGATTCGTTATGTAAGCCGTACGATTGTCGGGAGAAAGAGCGATGGCAAAGGGCAGACGCCCGACGGGCAACGAGGCCACGAGCCGGCTCTTGCGGATGTCGACGGTGACGAGCCGGAAGTTCGCCTGATCGAGGACATAGAGCAGGCCCCGGGCGGCATCGAAGGCCAGATCTCCCGTGTAGCTATCCGCGAACCCGTTCTGGTTTAAATCGTATAATTTGCGCCGGTTCCCCGACGATAGATCGACAAGCCGAACGCGTCCGGAATTGCCTTCCGAAATGTATGCCGAGCGATCGCCCGAGAAGGCGGCGCCCATGAATACGCTTCGCCACTCCTCGTTCTCATCCCCGGATTTGCCGTCTTCATTCCGTGGAATTGCGGCCACGAAGTGCCGGGCCGTGATGGCGTCCTTCTTGTCCCGTTCGAGCAGGGTCAGCGAGAAACGCTCGGGTCCGCTGTTGACGGATAAAACAGTCCGGTGGTTGGGACTGAGGGCCAGGCCAAAGGGGCCCGGTCCAGCGACATATTGGCGGCCGGTAGGCGCGATGATGCGGCCTCCGGGAAGGATGCTCGGCTCGCCCGGGTGCCGGATCGCTGGCCGGGTGCCAGCGGGCGCGCGGTAATCGGCCGCGGAGGCGAGCATGCCAGCGATGACGAAGAACCACCAGAGCATCACGAGGGAATCCTGATTCCTAGTCAGCTTAGCAGTCGGCATCAAATCAGTGACGGCATACGGTAAAAAATGCGCCGAGAAACAAAAAATGCGCGAAGGAACCCTTTTTCGTGCGGATTTTGAGGTGCGAAGTAGTTTCTAGCTAAACGAATAATTCATGGGTCATCTTGCACTTACCTGCTACTGGAAGGGCGGTATTGCGTTTTTCTACAAGAAAGCGTAACATTTGGCACATTAGTTGCAGTCTACTGGCAGAGAGTATAGGGCGAAGTGCGTACCGTTCGCCTTCGACGTTGAAAGCGCTAAAATGGAGAAAGTTATGGCAACCAGCACTCTGACAGTCGCTTTACCCGAGCAACGTTCGTTAGAAGATCCCCTGGCACACCTCCCCTGTTCCAGTATTTTGGAGTATCGCCGAGGCCAGGTCATCTATGATCAGGATCAGCCTTCGACCAGCATTTATCTGGTGATCGACGGGAAAGTGAAGGTCTGCCGGATGGCAGATGATGGCCGTCAGGTTGTGGTGGATATCTACCAGGCCGACGAGTTCTTTGGCGAGTCTGCTTTTCTCAGCGCCTCGACGCGCGACGAGCAGGCGCTCGCCCTGGATAGCACGAAGCTGATGACGTGGACGACCGCCGAAATCGAAGATCTGGTAACGCACCGGCCGCGCCTAGCCATTGCGTTGCTTCAGATCCTGGTGCAGCGGTCGATCGAGTTTGGTCACCGGATCGAGAGCTTCTCGGTGGATAATATTGCGCGACGGTTGGCGCGTACCCTGATCCGGTTTTCCGAGCGCCTAGGGCAGGGCGCCGATGACGGCTCGGTGCAAATGATGCCGTTCACTCACGAATTACTCTCGCAGTATGTGGGGACCTCGCGCGAAATTGTCACGCATTACATGAACCAGTTCCGGCGCCAGGGCTACCTGCGATATTCGCGCAAGGGCATCATGCTCTATCGCGATGCTTTAAGAGACTGGCTCCGCCAGAACGCCGCCTGACGCCACGCAGCGGGCCGCCGCGATTTATACTCTAAAGCGTGGCCCGCGAATTCGAAGGAAAAACAGCACTGGTTACCGGCGCGTCGCGCGGCATCGGCGCCGCCGCCGCTATCGCACTTGCGAACAGCGGAGCGAGCCGGCTCATTCTGCACTACAACTCCTATAAGCCCGGCATTGAAAATGTGATGGCTTCCGCGCGGAACGCTGGAGCCGAGGCGGTTGCCATCCAGGCGGATCTTGGAACGGACGCGGGCGTCGAAGCCTTTCTTCAAGGCCTGAAGGCCACCGGCGCCGGCATCGACATTCTGGTCAACAATGCCGGCTCGCTGGTCAAACGGGCGAAGCTGGCGGAGTTCACGCCGGAGCTGTTCGACCGCGTCATGACGTTGAATGTGAAGAGCGCCTGGTTCATCGCGCAGGCGGTGGCGCCGCACATGATCGAGCGCAAGAGCGGCGTAATCGTGAACATCAGCTCCATTGCCGCGAGGAACGGGGGCGGCATGGGCGCGGCTATCTATGCGGCGGCCAAGGCTGCTGTATCCACCATTACCAAGGGGCTCGCCAAAGAGCTGGCGCCGCAGGGAATCCGGGTCAATGCCGTTTCGCCGGGAACGGTGGACAACGATTTTCATTCGAAGTTCTCCACGCGCCAGATTCTGGATGCGGTGGTGGCGGCGACGCCGGCGGGGACGCTCGGCACTAACGAAGAAATCGCCGACACGATCGTGTTCCTGTGCTCGCATGCGGCGCGCTACATCCACGGCCAGACCATCGAGATCAACGGCGGAATGTTTATGGTGTAGTGAACCGGAGCTTCGCGGTGCTCGCCGTGCCGGCCGAATTTACGATCTGAACCTTGACGGAGTCTACTTGCGCCGGGTTGCCGGTCACCGGGAAAAATGCGTGGAGGGCGAACACGCCGCCCTCGTTCGATGCGTAGAAGTACTGCTGGAAAGCCGCCAGACTGTTGACCGTGATTGCGCCAGGAGTTAGGGTCGCGCCGCTCTGATCGTAGAACGTAAAGGTCAGGGTGGACGCCGACCGCGTGTTGTCGAAGGCGTCGATGACCAGATCGAGTCCCGCCGAAGTGCGCTGCGCCTGGCTCGAGTCTACACCCACTATCGCCGGAGCGATCGTAAGCGTTTTGGTCGCTGTGATCTTCCCGAGCTGCAAGTTGAAGACGAGATCTCCCGCCGTCGTTCCGGTCTGAAATGCAACGCTGTCGTCGTTCCCGAAGTGCCCGACGGTGTCCCCCGGATTGACGGTAAACGTGGCGCTTTGAGTGCCCGTGGAGAGAAACACGATTCCGTTGTCCGCATTAAAGTTTGGCGAGCTGGGGTGAAACTCGATCTGTACCTGGCCCGTTCCGCTCGATTGCGCCGCCGCCGGCAGGTTTACCTTAAGGGTTCCTTGTTCCGAGCTGGCGGCGCTGGCGATGTCTACCTCGATGGCCGGTTGCGGAAAGGCCGGGTCCAGATCGACACCGGTGAGCGGGATGGCGCAGTTGTCGATCTCGAGCACGCCTGCGAGCGATCCGTTGCTGGTGGGCGTGAAATCCACTTCGATGGTGGCCGGCAGCGAGAGGGGCAGCGGGCCGGCTTTAATCTGGAATCCCGGATTGCCGGAAACCGCCACGTGCTGTATTGCGGCCTGCGCGGGATTCGTGATCACGACCTGCCGCGTAACGGTTGCGCCGCGCACCACGCTCCCGAAATCGATTGCCGCGCCACCGGCCAGTGGAGCAGCCCCGCCGCCTCCATCGCTGACCGAGATCGTGGAGCCCGGCCGTCCGGTTCCGATCAGCTCGAGCGAGACGCCATCCGCCACCAGGGTCGCGCTAAAGGATACCGGCTGGGTGGGCGCGAACCGGACAGTGAAATCCACCGCGCCGTTTACCGGCACGCTCTGCGGAAGTTGCGGGGCATTGACGATCGAAAACGGTGAATCCACCGAGAGAACGGTCAGCGGCGTGGGATTCGCGCCGGTGTTCTTCAGGCGGAACTGGACATCCACCGAGTTGCACACCGCGCACGTGCCGAACCCATACTGCTGGCTGAGCGGCGCTTCGTAAGCACCTTGCACCCAATACAGCTGCAGCTGAGCGGAAAGGGAAGCCACGCCGAAGCACGCTAAAAGCATTAGCCGCCGGATCACGGGTGCGCCCCCGGCGCCGGCAGCCGGTAAAGTTTTTCGCTCTCGGTGGTGAGGCGAACCATGAGCGGGATGGAGCCGGCGCTCTGGACTTCGACCCATTGCTCACCGGTGCGGTGAATCTCAGGCCTGGCAGCCGCGGTTCCGGAAATCGGAATGCGACGCTCGCTGCCTGGGGTAGTCTGGACCAGAAGTTCCTGCGCCGTGGCCAGCAGAAGCCGGTCAGTCATCACCACGAGCGAGGCGGCCCGTGCCGGGCGGCATGCCGCGCCTCCGATCGCTCCGCCCACGGACAGCTCGTGCCGGATGGCGCCGGTCATGACATCCACAACCATCAGCCAGAGTTGATCGCCACGGCAAACCGCCAGCCGAACGCTACCGGCATCGAGCGGACCCAGCGCCATGACCGTTCCGGCGACTACTTCGGGCGCGACCTGGGTCACGCGATCCTTTTCTGCTCCGATCTGCCATAACGCGCCCGTGGCAGGAAAGAATGCGGCCTCGGGACTCAACACGGCGTCCCCGGGCGGCGCGGCGCGACGCCGTACTACCGCACCTGTCGCGCCGACAACGAGCAGCTCTCTATCCGTCTTCACCAGCCCCCGGCCGGCGAAGGCCCAGCTGAGCGCCTTGCCGCCGATCGCGTCGCGCAGCACAAAATTTCCCGCCACGCCGTCTACCAGCCGAATCTGCTTTTGGCTATCGCGCGCTACTCCCATTAGTGGCGCGCCGAATTTCGGTTGGGCGACGACGCAGATTCCGCCAAGGGCGAGGGTGACGAGTGCTCTGTGCATCAAGGTTTTCCGAGGCTGATGGTAGGGGTGCCAATCGTGATGGCCGCCGAGAGACCTCCCGCAAGGCCCGGGTTAGCAGCACCATGGCTCGCGGCAGACGTCATGCTTGTGGCCGCGAAGGCTCCGGCGGCGCCGCCGGCCACGAGAATTCCCAACAGGATCCATTTCTTGTGCGATCCGTGGCCGCTCCTGGCGCCGACTTCGGCAACAGATTTCGAGTTTTTTTGAATGATGATAATCGTTGGGACGCGCGCCGCCCCGGACTGCCCAATGCCCGTGATTGCTGCCACGCCGGCTCCGGGCCGCGGAACCGCAATGGCGGCAACCTTGGCCGGCTCGGCGCGCGTGGGTACGGTTTGCGGCGGAGGCGAGGCGGGGCGGGGCTCGGCCGCCGGCGGCTGGGATGAGGCCGGGGTTGGCGGGGCAGTTTCAGGCGATCTCCTGTCTGCGCTTTGCAGCGGCGCGCTTGCGTCGCCGATGAATTGCTTCGCCACCGTTCCCGCGCGCGCCTGTTCCTTCGCGGCGGTGATTCGAATATGGAATGCGCCGGGAACGCGGTTGAGCTGCAGACTGCGCACGGTGGCGCGGCCGCTCGAATCCGTGGTCGCCAGATCGGTCTGTAATCCCCTGGCGAATACGCCGCCAGGACCCTCAACCGGCGCCTGGAAGCCCACGCGCGCTCCCGCAACTGGCCGTCCGGCCGCGTCGGTTACCTCGATCGTCAAGGGTTTGGCCGCGTGCGCGCCGGCGGAGTAAACCGCGCCGTCTCCCGAAACGACGCTGATGTGTAGAGCGGCATCCTGCGCCGCCAATACGAAGGGAATGACGACCGCTATGGCGCGCGCACACCTGGTGCGCACTGTTCTGAAAGTTCGGGGCACCTGTTTTCCTGTTCTTTAAAAGGACAGTGATGGGAGGGAAGAAAAGTTCTCCGCCTAATCGGCGCGGATCATCTGTAATGATGATCGCCGGCCGCGGGCCATGCGGTCGCGCCGCGCAGCAGCACACAGGTCACATTGTCGGGCCCTCCGGCCTCTTTGGCCGCTTCGATGAGCGCCCGGCACTTGTATTCGAGCTGATCGTGACCTGAAGTGTTATCGCGCATAATGCGTTCCAGGACCGGCGCCTCAACGACGCCGTGCAATCCGTCGCTGCACATCAGCAGCAGCGCCGACGGCCTCAACGGGATCATGTAGTAGTGGATGGAAAGCGTGCCGCCCACTCCAATGGCCATAGTCAGCACGTGGCGCATGGGATGGTTGCGCAGGCTCTCCTCGTCCAGACCCAGCGGCCGGCCGACTTCGTGGACCCACGTCTGGTCCTCAGTGACGGGGCGGAAACCGGCTTCATCCAGCAGGTAAGCGCGGCTGTCCCCCACGCTGGCGATGGCCAGTTCATCGCCGGCTTCGAGCACGGCCACCAGCGTGGTCCCCATTCCCTCCAGTTGCGGGTCGTTGTTAGAAGCCTCGAGTACCCGCCGGTTGGCCTCTTCCACCGCGCTGAGCAGCACCTGCGGGTCACGTTGCCAGGACTGCCGGACCACCTCGGCTACGGTATCGACGGCGAGCCGCGATGCCATTTCGCCAGCCCGCGCCCCACCCATGCCGTCGGCCAGCAGATACAATCCGATCTCGGGCAGGATCAAGGCACAGTCTTCGTTGTTGGACCGGACCCGTCCGACGTCTGATAGCGCGAAAGCTTCCAGCATAATTAAACGGCTACGCGCACGCCTGTCTCCCGCACTCGCCCGCCATGGAATGTTTCAGCTATTTTACCGAAGGTGTACGACTTCAAATCTGCCGCCGGAGACAATTCTTCTGCCAATTCTGGCGGCAACCCTGCAACCAGGGTCCGAAAAGACATGAAACGTCGCATTGTAGCACGGGGCGCCAGCCTGACAATCGCCGGCCTGCGAACTACTTCGGCGGCTGCCCTTTCGACTGGTCGGGCTGCTCTTTGGTCTGGCTATCCGGCAGGGCGTCCGGCACGTCAAAGGTGACCGTGGCTTCGGCTGAATACTTCTGATACAGGCGGTACTCGATGTCATTTCTGGTCAGTTCCCTGTTGTGCCGCATGAACACCTGGGCTTTGAGGGGCAGCAGGAATTCCAGGCCCGCGATCTTGACGTAGTCATAGTCGAGTATTTCCCGCGCCTCCTGGACGGGAAACGATGCCGGAATATCAGCCGCTTCGAGCGAAATGCGCAGGATCATGTGGGTGTCCTTGTCGGCGAACAGCAGGCCCTTGTAGCCGACGATGATCCGGTCGGAGCGACCAAAGACGATGCTGTAATCCGAATTGCCGCTTGAAATGCGGTAAGAAAAGGCGTAGCACCGCTTGCCTCGCAGCGTGGCCCAGTGGTCGAACTCGATGAGGGCGTCGGCCTTCGGGCTGAGCGTCAGCCGCAGCATGCTGCCGAAATCTCCGGCCGAGGTCGCGCCTCCCACCGCTTCATGCGCCAGATCGACGTAGTGATTGTTCACCATGGTGACCTTGTAGCTTTCTTTTTGGTCGAAATATGTGAGGTGCTCCATGATGGTGTCGGCGGTCTGCCAGAACTCCTTGCCGGTGGGATCGACGTAGCGCCGCGTTACCTGAGTGCAGATAAAGTTTGGCAGCGATTTCGAGTAATTCATGGCGTACTCGCGCATTTCGCTGATTACCTCCTGCTGCTCTTCAGGCGGGGGCGGCGGCGGTGGCTTGTACGCGGGCTTGGCAGTCTTGGGCTGAGGTTTCGGCAGGGATGCCGAGGCGGTGGCCAGTTGGGTCAGCGCGGCCACGGTCTTGGGGCCCGCGCCTTCTCCTTGTAGTTCTTCCACGGTGCGTTCGTCCAGGTGTTCGGATAGCTTGAGCTTGGAAACGTACGTGGCGACTTCCTTATCCGGATATTTCATCTTGATGGACGACCGGATAAAGGCAAGCAACTGGTCGAGCGTCAGGGTCTGCTGCGCCACGGCACACGCGCACACCACGAGACCGGCTATGGCAAAACGAACCCGCATGCTCTTATTTTCGCACTGCCGGGAAGCGTGCGATGTCAGCGGTAGTGGGCGGCTAGCAATCGGCGTGCAACTGCTTGGGGATGTTCCATTTCCAGGTGGCAGCGCTGGTTTCCGGAACGGCCGTCCACGCTCACGCGCCCCTGCCCCTGGTTGACCCGGTAGAGGGTACGGGCTCCATGGTGGGCTTCGAGCGAGGCCAGCGGCCAGTCCGACTCGGCCAGCATGTGGATGCCACCCTCGGGGCCGATCAGAATGGTCATGTTGGCCGGTTCCGAAGTGGCAAGGGCCGCATTTTCAGCAGCTTGCAGGATCGATTCGGCGTCCTCGAGAAATGCCCCCACACTGGTCTTATCGGCCGGGGGAATCGGGTTTTCGGAGGTTATTCGGCGCGCAGAATCTTGGCCGGGTCGATTCGGTCTACCTGGTAGAGCGGCGACTCGAAGTATCGCACCGATGCCATGCCGAGTGCGAGGCGGATGTGGGACAGGGCGGCTAAACCGCGTCAACGACCAGCGAGAGCGTGCGAAGCTGCGAGCACATGGTTTCGAGCGAAGCGATGAGGTCGCGGCCATCGGGAGCGCCCAAGCCGAAATTGTAGAGAACGAGCCGAAACTCGATCGACAGCACTGTCAGACTAAAGACGAAGTGTTGTTTCATGAGCAGCCCGGCCAAGTCCGGACGATCCACCTGAGAATCTACCATTACTTTCTTGATGGCATTGCAAATCCGCGTGAAGTCCTGCGACAGGCAGCTTACGTACGCATGGAAGATGTGGACGCGCCTTTCTCGAAGGTGCTTTTCGAGTTTTTTATTGATGCCAGACCTGGATGCCAGGTATTGGTAATCTGTTTCATCCAGCAAGCGCTCCATGGCCTTGTACCTCGTGGGAGAAAAGAACTCTTCCCAATCTTCGGGCAAGGGAAGCATGCGTTCGCGGGATAGCAATTTAGCGAAGAGCAGACCGAACCCCACACCGAGGAGGACCAGGAACAACGCCGCACCTAATAAGACAACATTCATAGCAAGCGAACTCTGCAATGAGAATAACCGATTGGTTGGTCTGCTGCAATACTAAAGTTGAACATATCACAGACATATACCGTAAGTATCCGGTATCAACTTACCATAGCTTAGTAACTACGATAACTTCCGGCCTACATCACGATTACACCGGAAGGTAGGGTTAGCCACGGGCCTCGAGTTATGGCCGGCGCTCGACATTCATCGAATCTCCTGACATAATGCGTTCCAGATGAAGAGATCGGCCGGAACGTCGAAGTCCGGAACCGACCAGCGCGTCGAGCAGCGCCGCGAACCACGGCAGTCGGGCGCCGGTGACGTCCTTTTTCTCATGGCCGGGAGCGAGGGGAGTCCGGGGCGGACCGAGGTCCGGGGGCAGTTGCTGGACCGCAGCCCGAGCGGGTTCCGGGCGGAACACGGATTCCCGGGGCTGACTTGCGGCCAAATCGTCGAGTTCCGCATCAACGGATCGGCTAGAAGCCGGGCGCGCGTGGTCTGGACACGTATCATGGGCGCTCGGGTAGAAACCGGTTTCTTCATTCTGCGTTAGTTCGGGCGGGCCAAGGGTCCTAAGTCCGCCAGAGCCTTGCGCACTCCGTCGGCTTCTGCGTATCCGGATGGCGGCGCAGGAAATCGCGATATTCTTCGGCCGCGGCGGACGGCTCTTTTCGCTGAACATGGATCCGTGTTAGGGCCAGTTGGGGATAAGAGAAGTGGCCGGGATCGATACGCTTGGCGATCTCGAGATACTTCTGGCCAAGGTCCAGATTGCCGCTTGCGGCGTAGGTCAGTCCGAGCTGCGAGTTCGCGAGGGCATCGTTAGGGCGGCTGCGTACGGCGTCGGTATTGTACGCCAGCGCCTCGTTCAGCTTGTGCTCATTGATCAGGACGCCGCCCAGGTTGACCAGAGCCTCGAACGACTCGGGATCATCGAGGAGCGCCTTGCGAAAGTGGGCTTCGGCACGCGCGTACTGCTGAGTCTGGTAAGCGATCGTGCCCAGGTTGTTCCAGGCCGCGGCGAATTGCGGACGAGCTGCACGGCCTTCTCGAGATGTGAAACCGCAGCCGCGACGTCGTGCCGCGCGAGCTTCTTCTGGGCCTGTTCGTACTCGCGGCGCGCGCTTGCCGGAATGGATAACTGGCGGGTAGAGACCGTGGCGCGATCCCGCAGGACTTCATGGGAGACCATGCTGGAATCCGCCGCCTGAATCGTGACCGCTACGCGACCCCTGGCGTCAGCCGTGCCCGGCCCCAAATCGATGGTTTGCCGGCGTTCGCCGTGCCCCGGAATGAGGATGGCCACGGTGTATGAGCCGGGGTCAAGCTTGCGAAACCGGAAGCGGCCTTGCGCATCGGCCAGGGTCTCGGCGTGGAACGGCGTGGCCGCACCAAACAGCGAAACGGCCGCCGGCGACGCGGGAACGATCCGGCCGTTGAGTTCGTAAGCGCGCTCCACCGCGTACAGGCTTCCGGCGAGCGCCAGGGCGCATGCAATCCGCCGCACTGCTTAAGCTCCCTAGAGCAATCGGTTGGCTTCGCGTCCGTCCAAGTCTCAGAGCTGTCCGGCTGCTGCGGCGACCAGGGGCTCGGAGGGTTGCTTCAGGCGCGTGAGCACGCCCAGCAGTTCATCCAGCGCGGCGGCTCTGCGGACCTGATTCTCGTTGAGAGCGCGAATGACATCCGCCTGCCGGTCGATGCGTTCGATGAAGCTGCCCACCTTGCGCGAGATGTCCGAAACCGTGGACTTCAATCCAGTCACCTCATCCTGTTGAAGTCCCAGGCGGGCGGAGAAGCCGTCCATCTGCTGCACGATGACGGTTGTGAAGTCCTTAGTCTCGCCACGGAGCGCGCCGATCTCGGTCTCATGACGCGCGGTAACCGACTGAAGAGACGTGACGGCGCCAGACATCTGCTCGTGTTTCTGGCTCAGGGCCGCACCCACGGAGCGTTGTTCGGAAACGGTTTGCGCGAGTTCGTCGAACGTGGTCTTCAGATGCGTGAGGCTATCAACCGTGACATGCAGGCGCTGAAGCTGTTCCTCAAACGATATGCTGATCCTGCGGCTCTCGCCCAGGATGTGGCGCTCGATTTCCTGGAACGAGCCGGTCAGAATCTTCGAAAGGCCATCCGCCAGCCGGCCCGCCATGCTCGCCATGGCCTGTTCGTCTGCTTTAGGCCGTTCCTCCACCTTGGATTTCTCGCCGTTGGGGCCCGGCGGCAACGAAGCGGCTTTTGCGGCGGGTGATGGCGCTCCGGTCTTGGCAATCATAGCTTCCGCCTTCTCCATAAGAGCGCCGGCTTCCATATGGCGGCCCTTAGAGAACAACTGTGCCGCTTCTTCAACCAATTGCTTCACTCCGTTTTCGGTATGGAGTTTCTGTAGCTGGTAGATTGATTCCTCGAGGTTGCGATCGTTCATCTTCAGTAGTGTATACCTTAGTTAACGAGAAGAAAAGGAAGTAGACGAAAAATCCTTTTGGCGATCAACGGCCCGGGAATTGACTGGCACTGGCTTGACGCAGCGCGCTCAGAATCGAACGCACGATTTCCGCCTGGACCGCGGCAAGATCCTTCGGTTCAGGTTCATAGGTGTGCGACCAGAGTCGGCGGCGGCTGGCCACCTGGACCAGTTGAGCGTTGATCCGCAGTTGGGTTCCAGACTTGCGAATGCTGCCCTCGACCACCGCGCCGATGCGCTCGCCAGCGATGCCGGGCGGCGTGAATACGTGCAGTCCTTCGACTCGCGCCAACTGGTCCGCGAGCTGCTGAGCGAAGGGCGCGCCGAAGGGCTCTGTGCCGAGGTCGGCGAATGGCAGGACGGCGACGTAGGAGAGCTCCCCGACGGCGCGTTTGACGAGGCGCGCACCCGCGAAGTACAGCGCCACCGCCCCCAGAACAAAGGCTGCGATGAGCGCAATGGCCATCCAACCAGGTTTTTCGCGGGGCTGGATGTGCGGTGCGACTTCCATTGGAAAGGATTGTATCGTGATTCGCGCGGCCGAGACGCGGCGGCTGTTTTCCGGCGGTTGTTACAATGAAAGCAAAATGATTCAAACGTTATTCGGCTCGGTAGAACAAGAGCCAACTCTGCTGGAGCGGCTGAAGAGCGGGGTTGAGAAGACGCGCGCGGGCCTGGTATCGCGGCTGGAGGACGCGCTCGCGGGGCGGAAGGAAATCGACGCGGAACTGCTGGATGAGCTGGAGTACACGCTGATCAGCGCGGATATCGGGATCAAGACCACTGGCGAGATTCTGGAACGCATCCGGCAACAGGTGGATCGCAAACTGGTGGGCGATGCGGGCGAGCTGCGCGGACTGATCCGCCAGCATCTGCTGGAGATTCTCGAAGCTACCGAGCGGCCGCTGGCGCACGTGGACGAGCCGCCGGCCGGGGGGATGGCGGTGGGGGTCAACGGCGCGGGAAAGACGCCCGGTAACGGCAAACTGGCCCACCGTTATCGGGCCGAGGGACGCAGCGTGCTGCTGTGCGCCGCCGATACATTTCGTGCGGCGGCCATCGAACAACTCGAAATCTGGGGCGAACGAACGGGGATGGAGGTGATCCGGCAGAAGCCCGGCGCCGATCCCAGCGCGGTGCTGTTCGACGCTCTGCAGGCCGCGCGCGCCCGCAAGGCCGATTACGTGATCGTCGATACGGCGGGCCGGCTGCAGACCAAGGCGAATCTGATGGCCGAACTCGAAAAGATGCAGCGCACGGCGTCGCGCGTGGTGCCGGGTGCGCCGCACGAAGTGCTGCTGGTGCTCGATGCCACTACAGGCCAAAACGGCCTGGAGCAGGCGCGGCGCTTCACCGAGACTTCGGGGGTTACGGGCATTGTTTTGGCCAAGCTGGACGGCACGGCCAAAGGCGGGGTGGTGATCGCCATCGCGCGCGAGCTGAACCTGCCCATCCGTTACGTGGGAATCGGCGAGAAGATCGACGACCTTCTGCCGTTCGATCCCGAAAAATTCATCGAGTCGCTGTTCGAAAAATGAAACCCGCGTTCTTGCGCGAGGCGCTTGATCTGGCGCGCCGGGGAAG
>JACXTT010003556.1_pt1 | contig 23881 bp, 22 predicted proteins | sample 9270951 | NCBI WGS metagenome assembly JACXTT01 (sample SAMN15532306, study PRJNA645909) | rock metagenome | isolation source: weathered quartz diorite | place: Puerto Rico | collected 2017-06-21
TATTGCTCAACTACTTCACGTTCGGCAGTTAAAAAGTCGACGGTATCTACGACTTTTCTCGCCGTACTTATGACATTCCGGACGCCGAAAGGCAGATCATCGAGCTGAAAGACTTCACCACGACTTGTCTTTTCGGTGACCCGGCGACGCCCGCGATCTACACCATCGGCGACGGCTACATCCGGCTCGGCTTCTGGATTGACACTCTGTCTCCGAGCAGCACGCTGAACATCAACGAGCAGGTGGCCTGGATCAAGGGCAGCCATAGCCTGAAATTCGGCTTTACCTTCATGAAGCAGGATTACCGGCGGGTCGATTGCAACGGCTGCATGGGCGAGGCCAACTACAGCCGCAGCACAACCGGCCTGCCTGGGGCCGCCGGCCAGACTGGATCCTCGTACGCGGCCTTTCTTCTCGGGATGCCGGACAACGGGAGGTACAACTTCAGCGGCGATTTCAGCTACGGCGAGCCGTATTTCGCCTGGTATGTCCAGGACGATTACAAGGTCACACGCAAGCTGACGCTCAACCTGGGACTTCGCTATGATCTTCCCTTCCCCAAGGCCGAAAAGAACGGCAAGCAGTCCAACCTGTGCCTGCACTGCTCCAACCCGGCGGCCGGTGGAATCCTCGGCGCGCTGGAATTTGCCGGCGAAGGTCCCGGACGCACCGGACGCAGCCGGTTCACCGATGTGCGCAAGAATTCTTTCGGCCCGCGGTTCGGGCTTGCTTACCAGATGACGCCGAAGTCGGTTGTCAGGGCGGGAGGCGCGGTCTACTACCTTCCGATGAGGGAGGGTGCGAACGCCGACCGCGGCACGGACGGCTTCGGCGGATTCTCGACCTTCGCGTCGCCGGACGGCGGCGTTTCCCCGGCATTTTCGGTGAACAGCGGGTTTCCTGCCGCGCTCCGCCGGCCGCCGATCATCGATCCGGGATTGAATCTGTTTGGCACGGCGCCCTACATGCCGCGCTACGCCGGTTTGGCTCCTTATCTATACGACTGGAATTTCACCCTGGAGCAAGGGATCGGCACACACATGGTCGTCCGCGGCAGCTACCAGGCCACGATGGGGGTCAAGTTGTTCGCCGGCCGCGAGCTCATCAACCAGGTGGATCCGAAGTATCTGTCGCTGCGCGATCTCTTGTTCCTGCCGGTGGGCTCCGACGCTGCTCAAACCGCCGGAATCAAACTGCCCTGGTCGAGCTTTCAGCTGAACCGGAACGTAGCCCAGGCGCTACGGCCTCTGCCTCAATACACCGGAATCTCGCAATCCGTGGACGGGGATCCGTCAGGGCACAGCACTTATCACGCCCTCACCGTCAGCGCCGAGCACAGCTACGCCAACGGTCTTTGGTTCCTCACGTCTTACACATTCTCGAAACTGATCTCCAACACTCAGGGCGGTAACCCGGGCCTCGGCGGTTTCCTTGGCGCGGGCGACGTCGGCACGCAGAACGGGTATGATCGCCGCGCGGACAAGGCGATCAGCAACCAGGATGTTCCACACCACCTGGTGCTCGCCTACTCTTACGACCTGCCCGTTGGAAAAGGCAGAAAGTGGTTGACGAACAGTCATCCCGTCGCGCAGAACGTGGTCGGCGGCTGGAAAGTCAGCGGGGTTCAAAACTACCAGTCGGGCTACCCGCTTCGCGTGGTGTCGAACCAGAACGTCGGGTTGTTCTCGGGGACGATCCGCGCCAACATCGTTTCCGGGCAGTCCCTGAAGAATCCCAATTACAAGGGCGATCCGAACGCCGCCCCCTACATCAATCCCGCGGCGTTTAGCCGTCCGGCCAATTTTACGTTCGGCAATAGCGGTGCGAACCTTCCGGGGCTTCGGAATCCCGTCCTGCTAAGCGAGGACGTCACGCTCGGAAAAGACTTCTTCCTGTTCAGCGAAAAGCGCCGGTTGGAATTCAAGAGCTCGTTCTTCAACATCTTCAACCGCACCCAATTTGGAGGCGTAGTCGGGACGTCACCGGGGATCATCAATCTGGTGGAGAGTCCGGCTTTTGGCGCCATCACGAATCAGGCAAACCGGCCCAGGGAGATCCAGTTCAGCCTGCGGCTGGTATTCTGACCTCATGTTGGTCCTCATCCTGGCGACCCTGTTGGCCCAGGATCGGGAGATAGCGCGGCACGCCGCCGGGGCGAGCGCCGCCATGCAGGCCGGAGATTACGCCTCCGCGGAACGACACAATCGCGCGATCCTGCGCCTTGCGCCGGACCTCGCCGAAGCGCGGTCGAATCTCGGCCTGAGCTGCTTCCTGCAAAAGAAGTACAAGGAGGCCGTGCAGGCGTTCGAATCCGGGATTGAGCGAAAGCCGGAAATGGCCAACGCATGGCTCTTTCTCGGCATCTCCCAATTTCATCTGAACCGGCCCTCTCTGGCCGTGCCGCGGCTTCAACGCTATGTGGAAATGCGTCCCGGTGATTTCCAGGGACACTATTTCCTAGGGTTGTGCCTGCTGGGGCTGCAGCGCTACGAGGACGCCGGGAGATCCCTTCGCGCCGCGCTGAATATCGACCGTTCCAACCTGGACGCGCTCTATCACCTGGCACAGAGCCTCGCCGGCCAGGCGCGCCGCGACCCGTTGCGGCGCGAGGCCCTATGGCCTGCATATGAAGCTGCGGTCCGAGACATCGCCGTGATTGATCCGGACTCCTACCGGATCGGGCAATTGAGGGCCGGCTATTACGAGGCGGTGGGCGAGAAGAAGCGGGCCATGGAGGAGCTGGAAACGCTGCTGCTGCGCGGCTCCGTAGCCCGCGGGCTGCACTATGCGCTTGGTTGCCTCTATACCGAGTCCGGCCTGTACGACAAGGCGCTGGAGCAGTTTCAGGCTGAGCTCCGGCTGGATGCTCCCGACCCGCGGACCTACCTTCAGCTTGGCCACGTGTATCTGGCCCTTCGGAAACCGGGGGATGCGCAGCCGATGCTGGAGCGGGCGATCGAGATGGAGCCGGAAAGCGGGGGACTGGTTTGGGTGGAAATGGGGCGCGCCTACATGATTCAGGACCAGCCGGCAAAAGCCGCGGAAGCCTTTGAGAAGGGCATCGGCTCGGGAGAACGGAAATCCTCCGTCTATTATCAGCTCGCCATGGCTTACCGGAAGGCTGGGCGGCAGGAAAAATACCGCGAAGCGCTGGCGATCAGCGAGAGAATGAGAGATGGAGAGAAGAAGCTTACCGGCGAGCCGCGCTAGAGCGCTTCTGTGGCTCGCGGCTCTCTCCAATGTGGCCGCCACGCAAGACCCGCTCGACGCCGCGAAGCGCGCTTTCGACGCGGGGCGTTATCGCGATGCGGCTCGGCTTTTTGAAGAGTCGCTTGCAGCTTCGCCCGCCTGCGAAACCCGGCTATTCCTGGGATTGGCTCGCTATCGGGTGAAAGAAACCGATCAGGCAATTGTCGCTTTTCGCGGCGCCATGTCGTGCGATCCCCGGCTGGTTGAAGCGCGGATTGCGCTCGCCGAGGCGTACGTGGAGAAGGGTGCGGACAGCCGTGCCCTGGAGGTGCTGGAGAGTGTGCTCAAAATGGATCCGGGCCATACCGCCGCGCTGGCCTCGGCCGCCGGTCTCTACCTGCGGCACCAAATGAACGACAAGGCCGTGGAGGCGCTGCAGAAACTGGCGGCTAAGGATCCCGGTAATGCGATGGTTCAGTCGAACCTCGGTGCCGCTTACGCGGCCACCAGCCAGTTCGAGAAAGCGGAGCGCGCCTTCGACCAAGCTCTCACAAAATCTCCGCATCTCGCCTCGGCTCTGGCCGGCCTGGGAAATATTTATCTGAAAACGGATCGAGCCGAGAAGGGGGCGGCGACGCTCGAGCGTGCCGTCCGGGCCGATCCGAAGGCTTACGAGCCGCATTATCTTCTCGGAATGGCGTATCTCCAGCTTGCGCGGAACGTCGAAGCCGCCCGGGAGTTGGAGGCTGCAATCCGCTCGGGCGGAGAAGACCCGGAGATTTACTATAGTCTCGCTCGCGCGCTCCGTGCGTCGGGCCGTGATGAAGAGGGCAAGCGCGCTCTCGCACGCTTCGCCGATTTAAAAACGCAATCCGAGCAGCGGAAAGCGGCGGAGCGCGAGGTTGCGCGGTTGCTCCGGGAGGCGAAACCGCTCGTCGACCGCGGCGACGTGGTGGGCGCCATTGCGGTTATGGAGAAGGCCAACGAACTGCAGCCGGCGGATGCGTCGCTGCTATTCCGGCTGGCCGGGCTGTACTTTGACGCACACCGGTATCCGGAGGCCCGAAAGTTCGTCCGGCAGGCGATCTCTCTTTCGCCGGATGAGTGGGCGTTTCATTACTTGCTCGGATCGATTGAAAGGATTGCGAGCAACCTTTCGGCTGCCCGCGAGAGCCTGGAGACGGCGGTCCTGCTGAATCCGGCCTCTCCTGACGCGCACAACCTGCTCGGCGATGTGGCCATCCGGCTAAACGACCCTGTTCGGGCAGTGAAGGAGTTTCGCCAGGCGCTCCAACTCGACCCGAGCCAGGAAGCCTACCGCCTGAACCTCGAAGCCGCCGAACGAGCCGCACAGCGCTAGTACCGTAACCCGCACTTTTCATACACTTTTCCCTTGACATTCCGACGCTCTCCAGCTTAGACTCACTCAGAGGTGGTGCCTTATGTTCCGAACGCCAAATGCCGGGGTTCTCAAAGCCTCGCTGGCGCGGCTCGATGGGAGTCCCGCGTACCGGCGCCGGAACGGCTCATCCCTACCATTACAGGTAGCTCAGTGGATAGAGCATCAGCCCCATAAGCTGACGGTCGCGGGTTCGATTCCCGCTCTGCATGCCTTCGCAAGAGGCGCCTGCTAACACCCGAGCCCTCCGTTCCGTTTCCGCCCAAGTAAATTCCGGTCCCGTTCGCGGGTCTTGAATTGCCGTAAGCAACCGCACGCGGCGCTTTGCGCCCGCGCTGTACCACGGGCTTGTTAAGTCGTGTGCTCTTTGAGCAAAGTCGGCGCGTGCCCGCGTCCGCGGCGGGGAGAAGGAGCGGGGGGTTCTCATCCAAAACAAACAAAGCAAGAAAAAGAAGGAGAAATATCATGTTCAAGCGAATCCTTGTAGGAGATAACGAGCGTATTCTCATCTCGAAGAACGGCCGTTTCAAGGCCATCCTGAAGCCCGGCGTGTACCGCATCTTCGGACTGCCCTGGAACATCCGCGCTGAGACGTTCAACCCCGCCTCGCTGGTGTTCTCGGGCGAGTGGGTCAACTTCCTGGTGAAGGAGCGTCCCGACATCGTCGCGGAGCACTTCGTCCTGGTCGAGACGGCCGATGACGAAGTCGCGCTGATCTACGCCGAATCCAAGCTCGTCAAGGTGCTTGGACCCGGCCGCCGCGCGCTCTTTTGGAAGAGCCCCGTAACGGTGACCTTCGAGCGCGCCAACGTCAAGACGGCGCCCGAAGCGCCTCGCGCAAAGCTGGAAGCCTTGGCGCGCCTGGGTAACGATTCGCTGGTGACCTTCGCCGCTGTTGAGGAAGGTAAGACCGGCCTGCTCTTCCTTGACAACAAGCTGGTGCGCGCTCTCGAGCCCGGAACGTACGGCTTCTGGAACGCCGCGGGAACCCCCCGCGTCGAGACGGTGGACCTGCGTCTCCAGACCCTGGAGATTCCCGGCCAGGGGACCCTGACCCGCGATAAGGTGTCGATCCGCGTGAACGTTGCGGCCGACTACCGCGTCACCGAGCCTGTAAAGGCGCGTCAGACGGTGAAGGACGCGACGGCATACCTGTACCGCACCCTGCAGCTGGCCATTCGCCAGTCGCTGGGCAAGAAGACGCTGGAAGAGATTCTGGCGGATAAGGTGGACGTGGACTCCGGTGTCGCGGCCGAAGTGCGCCGCGAGATGGCCGAGGCCGGCATCGCGGTGGGAACCATCGCGCTGCGCGACATCGTGCTGCCCGGCGAGGTCCGCGACATCCTCAACCAGGTGGTCACCGCCGAGAAGCAGGCGCAGGCCAACCTGATCCGCCGCCGTGAAGAGACGGCGGCGACGCGCTCGCTGCTGAACACCGCCAAGCTGCTTGAGGACAACCCCATCCTCGTGCGCTTGAAGGAACTGGAGACGCTCGAAAAGCTGTCCGAGAAGGTCGAGCGCATTTCGGTATCCGGCGGGTTCGACGGCCTTCTGACCGAGCTGCTCGCCCCCCGCGGCGAGAAGCGCTAGTGACGCCGGCGGAATCCGGGAAACCATCTCGGAGTCCGCCGGCAATACTCCTCGTAAGACGCCCCAAACTGCCGCCGCAGCACCGGCTCCTCGTACAACAACACAAACAAACAAAACACACCCGCCACCGCCGCCCCGTACTCGGCAATCGCCCCCGACCGGTACAGCGCCGACTGTCCCGCCACCATCAGTAGGACCCCCACGTACATCGGATTGCGCACCCAAACGTAGAGCCCCTTCACCACCAGGACCTTTGGCGCGTCGATCGGCGCCGGCGTCGCCCGTCCCGTCCACGCAAAGTCCCAGGCGCACCGCAAATAGATCAACGCGCCCAAAGCCCCGGCGAGAACCCCCACCGCCCCCAGCAAGCTCCACGCCTGAGCCGGTCGCTTGGCCATGGACTGCGGCACAAACACCGCCACCGTCCCCGGCACCAGCACCGTAAAAATCAGAGTCTTGATCAGCGGATGCATCCGTTCACATCTGTACCACCCACATTTACCAAACCATTACATCCTCCGCACGACTCCCGCGCGCCCCCCCTTTACTCTCGGAATTGTGAGTCCGGCCATGAAAAAGCTATTGATTCCGATTGCCGCGGGCGTCGCCTCTGCCGCCCTGCAACTGGTGCCTTCCCATCGGTCCAACCCGGCTATCCAGGCCGAACGGACGATCGAGCGCAACCTGGCTGTGCCCCCGGAAGTTATCCGCATCCTCGACAAGTCCTGCCGCGACTGCCACTCTTCGGCGACACGCTGGCCGTGGTATAGCCGGATCGCCCCCGCCTCCTGGCTGGTCGCCCGCGATGTCGACAAAGGACGTGAGGCGATGAATTTGTCCGAGTGGTCGGTCAAGAACGGCCGGACGCCGCTGACCGCCGCCGGCACACTCGCCGCGGCTTGCGAAGAGGCCAAGGCGGGGATGATGCCGTTGCCCAAATACGTGCTGCTCCACCCCGAGAGCCGCCTCGCTCCAGTAGATGTCTACACGCTCTGCGGATGGACCGCGCGGGAGTCGCGCCACCTGGCCGAGTTGCGTCGCAGCCGCGCCCGCAAAGCCGCCCAATGACGGCCTCGATCGTCGCGCCGCGAGCCATCATGCGGTACCTTGAGAACATGGAGACCGTGAGAGTGGAAATCCCGGCAGAACTGGCCCAGGCGGCTGGATTGGACGCGGACAACCTCTCAACTGAGGCCACCCGGCTCCTTGCATTGGAACTCTACCGGGAGGACCGGACCTCGCTGGAACGCGCTGCCGAACTGTCAGATGCCAGTCGAGCAGTTAATGGCGTTTGTCGGCCGGCACAATGTTCCGATCCATTTTGGCTCCGATGATCTGGAGGAGGATCGCCGAACTTTAGAACGGCTTGGCCTGTGATTATCGTTTCCAATTCCTCCCCGCTCATTGCCTCTCATGAATCGGCCGCCTCGACATCCTTCCCTCGCTCTTCGAGCGCATTCTGGTTTCTCCCGACGTCCACTGGGAAGTGACCGCCGATGTCCGCATCTCGCGATGGTAATCGCTTAGTATGGAGCTAAGGATCTTCTAAATGACCGTTACGCTTGAAATCCCGGAAGAACTTGCCCGGCGATTAGGTTCGGAGGCCGCGCGGATGTCGCGTGAGGCGCTGGGGCTAGAGGCGCTCCGGCAAAGGCTGTGGACGGAAGCCGAACTCGGGCGATTCCTCGGCCTCAGTCGCCTTGCCCTGGATCGGTTCCTCAAGGATCGTGGAGTCGAGCTGGCCTACACCTGGGACGACCTGGAGGCCGAACGCAAGGTTCACCGTGAACTCGCCGAGTCGTAATGCTGGTAGTCGCCGATACCAGTCCGCTGAATTATCTCATTTGGATCGAACTCGCTGAGATACTTCCCAGGCTGTATGGCTGCGTAGTTATACCGGGGCGGAAGTGGTAGAAGAGCTCCTCGCGGCTGATGCGCCACTCATCGTCCGCGCCTGGGCGGAAGATCTCCCCAGTTGGATTCAGGTGCAATCACCCGATGCGGTTCTGCGCGACGATCCGCGCTTGGGTTCCTTGGATCTCGGAGAGCGCGCAGCGATTGCTCTGGCCACCACCCTGCATCCATCCGTTCTACTAATCGATGAACGAGCGGGCTCGGCGATTGCTCGCGGCCTAGGGCTGCGCGTAACAGGGACGCTAGGTGTGCTCGACGAAGCGGCAAGGCGAAAGCTCGTCTCCCTCCCTAACGCAATTGACCGTCTGAAGCGAACGTCATTCCGATATCCGAAGGACATCGTTGCCCGCCTGCTGGAAGAAGACGCCGCGCACTCATGATGGCTCGCGCGGCGCGAACGGCCCAGTCGGAGCCGAAGTGAGAGACCAATCGTAAAGCCGTCCGCCGATCGCTCCCAGCAGAAACCAGAACAGGGCGGTCGTCGCGACGGAAGCGATGCCGAACTGACGGATGAGCTGCGCGGGAACGGCGTTCTCGCCGCCGGATGCAGGGGCGCCGATCAAGTGAGGCAGCAGCAACACGGCGACTCCGCCGGCCCGCACCAGCCACCGTCGCGGTCCGCCGGCCAGCATCCACAAACCCGCCGCCGTCGCCGCCGCCGTACCGGTCCACCAGAGCTGGCGCTCGTACAGGCCCGCCGCGGCCGCGCCCGGCGGCAGAGGCGGCAATCCCAGCGCAGGCGCCAGATCGAAGCAGGCGAACGCCGCCAGTCCCCACAGCGCGCCGCTGCGAGCGGTAAGCGGGCTCTGTGTAAGGGTCGCCACGCCGAACAGGATCGCCGCCAAGCCGATGCCGCTGAGGACCGTAGTGATCGCGGTCCACACAATGCGCTCCCGCGCTTCCGCCGGACGCCAGTCGCCATGCTCGTGGTCCGCGTCGCCTTTCTCGTACATCTCGGCCTTCAGGATAAGTGGAGTCACTGTGAAGTGCTGGACGGCGAACAGCGCCAGCCCCGCCAGTGCTCCCGAACAGAGCACCACCAGCATCAGCCCGCGGAAGCGCCGCACACCAGCCTCAATGGCAGGGGAATCCGTTGGCGTGCCGCGTATCGTGAGCGGCGTGGTGCGCGGCCGGGATCTCCGAGAACCCGACGGCGTACAGCACAATCAGCCCAAACAGAACAACGGCCAGCGCGGGCAAGCGGTCCGCGATAGCCCAGGCGCGGGCGCCGGTCGACGGAATGGCAGTGGAGGCTGGCATGGAGGCGTCTGGCTTCAAAAGGAGTCTAGCACGATTCGGCGGAGCACTGAGCTCTCCTCGGCAGTGTCCACCAGGTAGCGCTGAAATTGTCGCCCGGCCAGCGCCGCCGGCGGATCGAGGTACGCATCGTGCCGCAGCATCCGCTCGATGTAGCCGTAGATCAGATCGACGTCCTCCGGGCTGTTGATCGAATGCAGCCAGACCGACCGCCCGTGAAACTGGATCAACACGACGTTGGCCAGCGGGCAAGGTCCCAGGCATCCGGAGATCGTCAGATGAAAGCGGCGGCGGAAGCCGCGCTCCTTCCACTGCCGCTTGAATGCGTCCAGCGGCAGCGCCGGGAAGCCCTTCTCCGTCTGCCCGCAGCAGCACCCGTGGCAGACGAACAGGTGGCCGTCCTGAATCCGGATCTCCTTGGAGACGCCATCGGCGCGCGTGACCTGCTGGAGGGGGCTCTGGTCGAAGGGCTTCACGCGAGCGCCACAGGCTTGCCGTGGGGAGTGTGCCGATACGCGTGTGCCCAAGCTTCCTTGCGCTCTTCGAGCGCGGCCGGATCGGTCAGGCCTTTGGCCGTTACCAGCCGCTCCAGCGCCGCCAGCCAGTGCTCGTAGTAGTGCGATCCGTCGTCGGGCTCGCCTCGATCGGCCGTGGCTTTCAATTCCGCGGCCAGCTCGGCCGCCCACTCCTTCCACGTGAAGTGCCCTTGCTCGGAGAGCTTCACCGCCAGCGCGAACGCCTGCGCCTGCCACGGCTCCGCGAAGACGGGACCCCCTTCGTCGCGCGGCAGCCGCGGAAGAGCGTCCAGGCGCTCGGTATCCAACTTGGAATCAGGCTCGGTCAAGATAGTCGTCCCACATGTCGATGTACACCGAATCGCGAGACGAAGCGCCCTCGCCCCACAACTCGCGCGCGGCGAAGCGCACGGAGTAAACGTGCTGCCGCTTCTCCCCAAGCGAATGGGCGTCCGTGTCCGGAAAGCTGTAGACCCCATGGTCGCGGTGTATCCTGCCCATCTTGCCGCGGGCGTAACGCGGCAGTCGTGTGTGGCCGGTGGGATTGAGATTGCGCGCTCGCACCTGCTGCCCCACCTTGAAGCGCGGCGCCACCTTGGGATCCTTACTCGACGGCAACCCGCGGCTGAGGAAACTGGGAGCCATGGCTACGGTCATCGCCGGGGTGGCCTTTGCCGAGCCCTCCGCCGCCTTGCCGGACTGCATCTCCTCCCCCGTCACCAGGCCGTACTTCACCACTTGTACAGTCAGCCGCGTGAACCAACGCTCATAGTAGGTCATGCGCAGGTAATCGGCCGGAGGCAGGCTCTCCAGCGCGTAGCGGTCGGCATCCAGGTTCCACAGCCGCAGCGCGCGCATGGCGCGGTTCAATGCGTGAACCCGGCCCTCCCAAGGGGCGTGGAACGGCAGCTCATCCTTGTCGGGCCGGATCGGGCCCATGCCGTGCATGCCGCCCATATCGTGGACGCCGTTCATGCCGCCGCTCCCGGAGCCGGGACCTTCGCGACGCCGACCATCGAGTCGCGCGTCACCAGCGCAGCCAGTTCTTCCTCAGTCAGCTTTTCGGTGCCCGCCGGGCGCTCCGGCAGCACGATGTAGCGCAGCTCCGCCGTGCTGTCCCAGACGCGCACTTCGACGTCCTCCGCCAGTTCGGTTCCGAACTCGCGGAGCACGCCGCGCGGGTCGATGACGGCCCTGGATCGATAGGGCGCCGACTTGTACCACACCGGCGGAAGGCCCAGGACCGGCCACGGATAGCAGGAGCAGAGCGTGCAGACCACCAGGTTGTGAACCTTGGGCTCGTTCTCGAGTACCACCATGTGCTCGCCCTGGCCGCTGGTGTAGCCCAACTCCGCGATCGCCGCCGGCGCGTCCGCCAGCAGGCGCTTTTTGTAAGCCGTATCCACCCAGGCGCGCGCGACTACCCGCGCTCCGTTTCTCGGGCCGATCTTGTGCTCGACTGTGTCGATCAGCGCGTCGAGCGCCGCCGGATCCACATAGCCCTTTTCCACCAGCAGGGATTCCAGCGCTTTGACCCGCAGCGTAAGATCCGACGGGACCGCCTGGTGATCGTGATCGTGGTGATGATCCTGCGCGTCGGCGTGGTCGTGCGCCGCCATGGCTCCTCCGGCGACCAAAAAACCGCGTCGTGTCGTGGCCATTTGATCGCTCCCTTCTGCCGTAGCCGCTAGTTTACCAAAGCCGCCGCCACGTGACTCTACACTGGGAGGGAATGCTCAACCCCGAGACCGAACGGCTGTTCGCCTATCACGAGGCGACGAAGCACACCCGCGAATCCGTGCGCCGCTCGCGCCACATGCTGGATTGGGCGAACATGCCGTACCCGTTCCGGCACTACGAAGGCGTACCCGTCGTCGATCTTCCGGCTGACCCGCCCCCGCCGCGTGCACCCGCCCTCGAAGTGCTTCTCGGCGAGCCCGCCGCGCAGGCGCACCCTGACGCGGCCGGGTTTCTCTCGGGCCTGCTGTTCTACTCAGCCGCGATCAGTGCGTCGAAACGCGTGCCTCAGAGCGGCTACCGCTACAGCCTCCGCGTGAATCCGTCATCGGGCAATCTGCACCCCACCGAGTTCCACTTCGCCGCGCGCGGCCTGGCCGGATGGCAGGACGGGCTCTATCATTACAGGCCGTCCTCGCACATGGCCGAGCTGCGCGCTCGCGGCGACTGGGTTAGCAAACTGGCCGGGCGCGATGCCCGGCTGGTATTCGTGCTGACATCTATCGCCTGGCGCGAGGCCTGGAAGTACCGCAGCCGCGCCTATCGCTACTGCCTCCACGACATCGGCCATGCCTGGCAATCGCTGGAAATGGCCGCGCGCGCGATGGGCTGCGAAGCCTTCGCGCGCGGCCACTTCGGCGACGGCGGCGTTACGGAAGCCCTCGGCGTCATTGACGAATGGCCGATGCTGATCGTCGAGATCAGTCAAGCCGGCCTCCCTCTCGCTGCCTCGCCGCCGGCGCCGGACGAATGGCTCGGCGGCGCACCGAACCGGCTCTCCGAGGAGGTGACCGCCTATCCCCTGATCGACGCCATCCACGCCGCTTCGAGCCTGGAATCCGGCGGCGAAGCAACCCGCCTGCGCCGCGCGAACCGTCAGCCTGCCACGCCGCTTCCGCCCAGCGCTCCGCTCGGCGAAGTCGTCCGGCGGCGGCGGTCCGCGCTCGATTTCGAAGGCGGCGCCCGCACCATCTCCCGGCTACAGCTCGACGCGCTGCTGGATGCCGCCTGCCGCCCGCTCGAATCGGACTTCGGTGACGGCCTGGTTCAGCTCTACCTCTACGTCCACCGCGTCGACGGCCTGGAACCGGGGGTCTACCGGGACCGCGAGTTGATCAAGCGCGGCGACCAGCGGGTGATGGCGGCCGCCCTCAGCCTGAGCCAGGATCTGGCCGGGAACAGTTGCGTTACGTTCTCAATGATTGCGGACCTGGATCGCGCCGCCCGCGTCCACGGCAACCGCGGCTACCGCTACGTGCATTTCGAAGCCGGAGCGATAGGCCAGCGGCTGTACCTGGCCGCCGAGTCGATGGGCTTCCAATCCACTGGCATCGGCGCTTTCTACGATGATGAGGTCCACGCCTATCTGGAGATTCCGCGCGCCCAAGGCCAGGTGATCTACCATTTCGCGTGCGGATACGCAGTGTCCGACGACCGCCTGGATGCGTGAACATGGAGTTAACCAAGTTTAATCCCCGGTTCATGGCCGGTTCATGCGACGCCGCGTCTCTCCTTGTGAAGGCAGTAACGCCTGACACGAAAGAGGAGATTAAAATGAACAAACTGACGACCTTGATTCTTGGCGCTTCGATGGTGATCGGTTCGGCGTTTGCCGCCGACCAGAAGCCGGCTCCGGCCACGGCGAAGAGCGACACAGCCACTACTGCAAAGAAGGCTGTGAAGAAGCACTCCAAGCACGCCAAGAAGACGGCGGCCACCACCAACGCCGCGGCTCCGGCTGCCAAACCCGTGACCAAGTAAGCCGGCGCTGGACATCAACAAAAGGGGCGGGCCGATGCCGAAGCCTGCCCCGCGCACAACAAATATCCCCTGCCGCATCAAGCCGCAGGCATCCATCGCTGGATGCTGGAATTCCTGGTGACGGTAAGGTCGCGGCGCCCCTTCATTGGGGCCCTCTTCGCGCGCCCCAATCCCCGCAGCGCGCTCAGATCTTCTTGCGCGGCCGCCGCGGCCGGGTCGTGCCGTCGCCCGCTCCGGCCGGTTTCTTCCGCGGACGCTTCTTGACCGGCGGCGGCGGCAGTTCCGGCTCTTCGATTATGCCGCGCGCGGTCGGCTGTCCCGGAACGATGGGCTGAGGCCCGTCGTCCTCTTCTTCTTCCTGCTGGACTACTTCCGGGGGAGGCTCGGGAACCGCCGGCGGATGGAACTCCGCCCCCAGATGCACCATCAGGCCGTTCTCTTCCCGAGGCTCAACCCGAACCACCGACTTGTCCTGCGCGAAATTCAGCAGCTCAGTGAACGCCTGGAAGCCGAACTGCTTGTAGTCGAAGTCCGGATACTCGTTCTGCATCCACTCCGCCACGTGATCGGCCGTCTGGCCTTCGTCCATCTCGATCCGGTGCGTCTCCAGCAGGTCGCGCAGTATCGGCAGCGCCTCTTCCGGCCGCTTGCCTTTCTCCGCTTCCGTCAGCGACTTCCGCGTGATCATGTAGCGGCCTTCGCCGCCCGTCACGTTCACGAGGCCGGTCTTGCTCAGCTTCTCCACGAAATCGCTAAAGCTTCCGCATCCATAAGCCTTCTCGTTGAACGTGGAATCCAACTGCAGCATCGTCGACTTCAGCAGGCCCAGTTGCGGCCGCACCTCGCGGCGTTCCAGCACCTGCAGGGCGCGCTCCACCAGCGGCATCGCCTGCGACAGCTCCAGCGGAGCCGGCCGGCGCTGTTCCTTGCCGCCGTGCGGCTTGTCTTCACGCCGCGGCCGGCCATCCTGTTCACGCCGGCGCGGCCCGCCGCCGCCGCTGCTGCTTGCCACCGGAGCGCTCCCGCCGCCACCGCCTCCCGCCTCGTCCAGCATCGATTCGTAGGCGATGAACTCGTGGCAATTCCGCTGCAAAATCGTCGACGTGAACGCCCGCCCACCGACCACGAACACCATCTTGTTGTACTGCTTCAGCTTGTTCACCAGCGCGATGAAGTCGCTGTCGCCGCTCACCACCGCGAACGCGTTGATGTGATGGTGCGTGAACGCCATTTCCAGCGCATCTAGCGCCAGGTTGATGTCCGCCCCGTTCTTGTCGCCGCGCGGCGACGGATCGCGCTGCACCATCTGCACCGCGTGCTCGGCCAATTGCCGCGTGGAGTTTTCCTGGCGGCCCCAGTTGGCGTAAGCGATCTTCGTGACCACTTCCCCGCGTTCCTTCAAAGCGTCCAGAACGGCGGCTACGTCAAATTCTCTCTGCAGTGTCGATTTGACTCCGATTTCGATATTGTCGAAGTCGATGAACACGGCAATCTTTAATCCTTCTTTCATGAACTAACCTTTCGCGGGCTGCGGTTCCGCCTGCGCCGGGACAAGCCTGCGGATGGTCTCCACAATCTCGTCCAGCGAAGCGCCGGGCTGAAAAACCGCGGCCACGCCTGATTTCTTTAACTCCTCGGCATCGGCGTCCGGCACCGTGCCGCCTACCACAACTCTTACATCGGTCATCTCTTTTTCGCCCAGCAGCGCCATCACCCGCGGTACGATGGCGCCGTGCGCGCCGGACAAAATCGACAACCCGATTACCTGCACGTCCTCTTCAAGGGCGGCATTCACGATCATCTCCGGCGTTTGGCGCAGACCCGTGTAGATGACCTCCATCCCGGCGTCCCGCAGCGCCCTGGCGATCACCTTCGCGCCGCGGTCGTGACCGTCCAGTCCCGGCTTCGCTACCAGCACTCGAATCGGTTGGATCATCCGGTTTTCTTGGCTTGCCGCCGGTAGCGTTGTCTCCCCATCCGTTCGCGGCTGTCTTATTCTTAACTCCGGCTCTTCGTATGACTCCGGCTTTAGAAAGACGTCTTCTCCTGCCAGGAACCGAATACGTCCCGAAATGCCCCGCAAATCTCCCCCAACGTTGCGTAGGCGCGAACGGCATCCAGAATGTACGGCATGGTGTTCTCCGTACCCTCGGCGGCTCGCCGCAGCGCATCCAGAGCCCGGGCGGCTTCAACCCCACTGCGCCGGGCCCGGAGAGCTTTTAGTTTGCCCGCCTGGCGTTCGCTCGCGGTGTGATCGATTTTCAGGATTTCAATGGGTTCCTCGTCCGGAGACTGGAACGCATTGACGCCAACCATGATCTTACCACCGGATTCAACCTCCCGTTGGTAGCGGTAGCTGGCCTCCGCGATCTCCGACTGCGGAAAGCCGCGCTCAATCGCCGGAATCATTCCCCCCATCTCGTCGATGCGCCGGATGTATTCCATACCCGCCGCTTCCGACTCATCCGTGAACTGCTCGATGAAGTAACTGCCTCCCAGCGGATCGGCCACAAACGGCACGCCCGTCTCGTGAGCCAGTATCTGCTGCGTCCGCAGCGCCAGTGTCACGGCTTTTTCGCCCGGCAGCGCATACGCTTCGTCGAGCGAATTCGTGTGCAGGCTCTGGCATCCGCCCAGCACCGCCGCCATCGCCTGGTAAGCCGTCCGGACCAGGTTGTTGTACGGCTGCTGCCAGGTCAGCGAACACCCCGCCGTCTGGGCGTGGAAACGCAGTTTCAGGCTGCGCTCGTTTTTCGCGCCGTAGCGGTCCCGCATGACTTTAGCCCAGATCCGCCGCGCCGCCCGGAACTTGGCGATCTCCTCGAAGAAATCGCTGTGGGAATTAAAGAAAAAGCTCAGCCGTGGAGCGAACTCGTCCACCGGGACGCCTCGCTCCACCACCCAGTCCACGTACTCGAACCCGTCGCGCAGTGTGAACGCCAGCTCCTGCACCGCCGTCGACCCGGCTTCGCGAATGTGATATCCGCTGATCGAGATGGGGTTGAAGCGCGGAACTTCGCGTGCCTGAAACACGATCGAATCCGTCACCAGCCTCATCGAAGGACGCGGCGGATACAGGAATTCCTTCTGCGCGATGTACTCCTTCAGGATGTCGTTCTGCAGCGTCCCGGACAGCTTGTCCCAGCTCACTCCCTGCTTCTCCGCCACCACCAGGTACATCGCCCAGAGAATGCTGGCCGGGGAATTGATCGTCATCGACACGGAGACGCCATCCAGCCGGATTCCGGAGAAAAGAGTCTCCATATCCTCTAACGAGCTGATCGCCACGCCGCATTTGCCGACTTCCCCTTCCGACAGCGGATCGTCGGCGTCGCAGCCCATCAGCGTCGGCAGATCGAACGCCACCGAAAGCCCGGTTTGGCCTTGGCCCAGCAGATAGTGATACCTCCGGTTCGTTTCCTCCGGAGTGGCGAATCCGGCGAACTGCCGCATCGTCCAAAGCTTTCCCCGGTACATATCGGGGTGGATGCCCCGCGTGTACGGAAACCCGCCCGGAGCTTCCAGCGGCGGATGCGGCTCGCGGTACACCGGCTCCACCGGTACCCCGCTCAGCGTCGTGAAGCGGCGGTCCGTCGCGGGTGTCTTGGCCATCTGGACACATTGTATGCGACGCGCCGGCCCAGTGGCGCGGACATTCCTGACTGCGGGCGTTGCGCTTAGGTCACTTCTGCACGACCGCCGTCACCACATTACTCAACTGCCCGCCCAATTCCAGGTCCACCTCCGACGCCGCTCCAGCCGACTCCTCGGGCGTCAGAAAATTCACCTGGGCTTTCTTCCCGCCCACGCGCACCGTTACCGGCGGCACCGTCCGCCGTCGTCTGCTGACCTCCGCCAGCGGCGGATCGACGTCTCCCAGCCCGGTCGTCCGAGGCTAGCGCCAGCGACGGGCGGCGCAGTAACGCCACGTCCACCCAATACCCAACACCCGATACCCGGCGTTTACTGCGGCTTAGCCGCAGTAAACGCCTACTCGTACCTCAGCGCCTCAATCGGATCGATCCGCGACGCCTTCACCGCCGGATAGATCCCGAAGATCACGCCCACCGCCACCGACACGCCGAACGCAATCGCCACCGACGACGTCGTCACGATCGTCTTCCACTCCGCCGCCCTCGCGATCAGCCACGACAGGAAAAATCCGAAGCCCACGCCCAGCACCCCGCCGGCCACCGAGATCAGCACGGACTCGGTCAGGAACTGCCGCACGATGTCGTGCCGCCGCGCTCCCGTCGCCCGCCGGATGCCGATCTCCCGCGTCCGCTCCATCACCGTGGCCAGCACAATGTTCATGATGCCGATGCCGCCCACCAGCAGCGAAATCGCCGCGATCGCCACCATCACGTACGTGAAGATGGTCTGCGTGCGCTGCTGCTGCGCCAACAGCGCGGCCGGAATCGTCACCGTGAAATCCTGCGTGTTGCGGTGCGTGGAGTTCAGAATCGCGATCACCACCTTCGCCGCCTCGATCGAATCCGTGCCCGGCTTCAGCCGGATGTCGATGCCGTCCAGCTCGTCCTTCATGAACGCCGACGCATCCCAGAACCGGTATTGGAACGTGTTCAGCGGCGCGAAGACCGCGTTGTTCCGGTCCTCGATCTGCGATCCCGAGCTTTGCGACCCGGCTACGATCTGCTCCGCCAGCACACCCACCACCTGCAGCCAGTTGTCGTTCACCTTGACGAACTTGCCCACCGCCGGCCCGTATCCCAGAAGCGCAACCTTGGCTTTTTCACCCAACACGCACACCGACGCGCTGCCCGCGTCGTCGCGGTCGTCGAAGAACCGGCCTTCCACCACTCGCAGATTGTGGATCACCGCGTAGCTCGGCTGCACGCCGTACATCTCCGGGACGCCCTGCGCCGGTTTGGGCAGCACGCGCGCCGGATGCAGCGTCCTTCGCGGCGACAGCATCTCAAGGCCTTCCAGGTTGGCCTGGATGATGCGGACGTCGCGCTCGGTAATGCCCGGAGAGTTGCGGCGCCGCTGCTGCATCTCCTCGCGGCTGGTGGCGGGCCGCGAGTCGACCAGAAGGTTGCGCACGCCGAGCTGCTCGATGAAGCGCAGCGATTCCTCCCGCGCCCCCGCCCCGATAGCCAGCATGCCAATCACCGAGCCCACCCCGAATACGATGCCGAGCGCGGTCAGCAGCGTTCGTGTTTTCTGGGCCCGCAGATTGTCGGCAGCCAGGCGGAAGTCTGAAAACAGACGCCCCGGCGTCATTTCTGGATGGCCTGCATCGCGTTGCTCTTCGCCCCCTTTTTCCCGCCTTGCTGATCCGGACTGGCCATCGCCACCAATTGCCCCTCGTTCACGCCCGTCACCACCACCTGCGTGTCGCTGCGGCGCACCAGCTTCACGTCGGCCGGCACAAAACTGCTTCCCGTTTCGCGGTAGACGAACGCCCTACCGTCGCTTTCGAACAAGGCCTGCGCCGGAAGCCACAGGGCGTTCTTCATGAGTTCAGTGGTGATGTTCACTTTCGCGCTCATGCCCGGACGCAGCTCGGCCGCGGCGTCTTCGAGCGTTAGCTTGCATTCGAAATTGCGGTTCCAGGGCGGCCCCGTGGTTCCGCCGATGTTCTTGATGCGCCCGTGGAACTTGCGCCCGGGCAGCGCCACCACCTCGATCACCACCGTCTGTCCCACCGCCAGGTGCCCGCGGTCCAGTTCGCCGATCCGCGACAGCACCTCCCAGTTGCTGAGGTCCGGAATCTGGGCCACGCCCATGCCCGCGCGCACTCGGTCGCCCACTTGCAGCAGCGGAAATTGCATGCCCTGCATCACGAAGTCGGTGTCCATGTTCCGCTGCAAGGCGACATAGCCGCCCGACTTCGCCCGCAGCGTCATCGAGTCGATGTTGCGGCGCGCGGTCTCCGCAAGCACCTTGGCCTTGTTGAGCGCAGCCGCCTGAATCTTGATCGCCGCTTCGGACGTCGCTTTACGATTCGGAATGTCGTGCTCCAGTTGCCGCAGCTTGGCCATCGTAGCCTCCAGCGCAAGGTTGTTCTGCCGCGCCACGATTGCCGCCACCATCTCGTTCCGCCGCACTTCCAGCTCGGCCAGTTTCACTTCGGAGCGCGCTTGCACCAGCAGCAGACGGTTCTCCTCTTCCTTGGCCTTGGACTCCGCCTCGGCTTGCGCCACCTGTTGACCGGCTTCCGCGAGATCGGATTCAGCTTCCTTCAGCCGGAACTCCGGCTCGGTGGTGTCGAAACTGGCCACCACTTCACCCGGCTTCACGAGATCGCCGTTCTGACGCAGCGACGTGAGGTGCATATCGTTGCCGCCGGTCATCGGCGCGATCAGCATTTCGGAATTGCCGCCCTGTAACTCGCCCCGCGCTGAAACTGTGAAAGTGACGTCTCCGCGCCGGACCTTTGTTGTAGGGATCGATGCCGCGTTCTCGGTTCCCAGAGTGCGCTGGTACAGCCGGACGCCGCCCCACGCGGCCAGGCCCGCGCAGGCCAGCGCCGCCGGCATCAGCAGCAGGCTCTTCTTCACACTTTGCCTTCCTGCTTGTCCGGCTCCACCAGCGTCACCATGGTTCCAGCGGCGATGCCGCTCACCGCAACCTCGTCCGGATTGCGCGCCTCCACTTTCACTTCCACCGCGTGGTAGCCGGTGCGGCTCAGAACGTAGACCACCGGCTTGCCGGCCCGCGTGAACACCGCCTTGGCCGGCACGCTGATCGCGCCGGGAATCCGCTTCACGATCACGTCCACACTCCCGTTCATGGCCGGACGCAGCCGCTGGTCGATCTCGTCCATCTTGGCGTAGCCCCGGAACGTCCGCACCGGCGGCCATTCGAAGCTCTGCTGCGTCAACGGGGAAATCCGCGCCAGCTTGCCCGGCAGCGTCTTTTCCGGCAGCCCGTCCACCTTCACGCGCACGTCGTTGCCCACCGCTACCCGTCCGCGGTCGATCTCTTCGAGCTTTCCTTCCATCTCCAGAGACTGAAGGTCCGGAATCTCGGCCAGCGATGCTCCCGGCCAGGCGTTGTCCCCCACCTTGAAAGGCTTCGCGTTCATCCAGCCCTGGGAAAAGTTGGGCATGTAGACGATCACGCCGCTGATCGGCGCGCTGATCTCCATCTGCTCGATGCGCCGCTTGGTGATGTCCACTTCGGCTTTCGCCGCGTCCCGCACCCGCGTCAGCGACGCGATCTTGGCCCGGTCCGACGCTTCGTGCAATTTCACCGCGGCTTCCTGAACGCGCAGCTTCTGCTCCGCCAGCCCAAGGTTGATGCGGCTCTCCTCGCCTTGCAGCGCGCTCACGATCTCGGCTTTCGACGCCTCCAGCTTGGCCCGCTCCACCGTGTAGCGCGCCTCGGCCAGATCCAGCCGGTCCTGCTCGGCCGTAATCCGCGCCTGGGCCACTGCCTGCTCCAGCGTCGCCTCGGCCTGGTTGAGCGCGGCCGCCTTCTCGTCCAGTTGCCGTTTTGCGCTGGACGGGTCGAACCGGATCACCGGCTCGCCTTCCTTTACCCGTTCCCCCGCGGCCGCCAGCCAGACGATTTTCAGCTCCGGCACGTTCCGCGGAGCCACCAACTGCACGCTCCGCCGCGCGATCAATTCACCCCGGCACCGCACCAGCACCAGGAAGTCGCCTTTCCGGGCCGGCGCCGTCGGCAGATTCCCCGCCTCCTCCCGACGCCATCGCGGAATCGCGTACACCGCCGCTCCAATGGCCGCTGCCACCACCGTCAGTGCCAGCCAGCGCTTCATCAGGGAACCTCGATTTCGACGGCGGCGGAAAGATCGGGCAGCAGATGCCTGTCCTTCTGCTCCAGCCGGAAAGTGGCGGAAAAATTCTTGATCGGCGTGCCGATGCCCGATGAAGCCACCGGGCTGGCCGATTCGAAGCGCGCGTCGAACGCCAATTCGGGATAAGCGTCGAGCCAGACGCGGGCGCGCGTGCCTGGTTTCAGCGCCGCGCCGTCCGGCTCATTTACAAGGCAGATCAACCGCATTTCCGACGGATCGAAAATACGCATCAGGCCTTGGCCCGGCCAAAGCTGGTCGCCCTCCTGCGCCGGACCCATCGTGCCTCCCCGCCAGACGTTTTCCAGCGACACCATCCCCGCAAGCCGAGCCTTGAGCAGAAGCTTTTCGGCGTTAGCCCGCGAGCGCTCCAGGCTTACCTTCTGCCGGTCGCGCTGCAGTTCCAGCACGCTCAGGGCCGCTGCCTCGGCCTGGTCCCTCAGCTTGCCGGATTTCTGGAGGCTCCCCACCCGGGCCTGCGCCGTCTCGTGTTTCACCTCGTTCTTGAGTCGGTCGATTTCCGCCAGTAGCGGCCCGCGACGGAGCTGAAGCGCCGCCTTGGCCAGATCCGCCTCGGCTTCCCTCAGATCGGAGGCCCGTTTCTCCGAATCGCTTTGGTTCTGGGCTTTTTTCTGCTCGATCTGGTGGTTCAGATCTTCGAACTTGGCCTGCGCCTCGCGGGCCAGATCCATCTGCCGTGTGCGGTCGAATTCCGCGAGCACGTCGCCTTCCTTTACATCCGTGCCGTTACCGATCAGTGTGGCCAGCACGACACGGCCGTCCTGCCCGGTGATCTGCGGCACTTGCACCAGCACGGAGCGCACCGCCTGCACCGTGCCCGTAGCCCGAATCACCACCCGGGACGTCTCCGGCCCAGCCGCTTGAGGGGCCACCGGCGCGGCTGCCTTCACCGACTCCACCGCGTCCGGCGCACAGCCGCTGAGGCCGGCCGCAGCCAGCGCAATTACAACCCGTAGATCGGGCAAAGTCCGGCCGAGGCCCATTTGTGTCTTCCCATTAGACGCCGTTTCCGGCAAAAATGTTTACTGAAAAAATCCCCCGCTTTGGCTGATATACTTTTCCCTACCATGCAGATCATCGCCCCGAAGGAGCCTTTTGACGCCATTGTCGTCGGCTCCGGTTGCACGGGGGGATGGGCCGCCAAAGTTTTGACCGAAGGCGGCATGCGCGTCGCCCTGCTGGAAGCAGGACCCAAGATCACTCCCCGCGATTTTACGGAGCACACCCAGTCCTGGCAATTACCGTACCTCGGCATGTCGCCGCACTTGCGGAGGGAGCGGCCCATCCAGGGCCAGTGTTACGCCTGCCGCGAGTCCAACTACAAATGGTTCGTCAACGACCTCGAGAATCCCTATACCCAGGCGAAGCCTTTCAATTGGATACGCATGCGCGTCCTGGGCGGACGCTCGCTCAGTTGGGGCCGCCAAAGCTACCGCATGAGCGACCTCGATTTCAAAGCCGCCACCCACGACGGCTATGGCGACGATTGGCCCATCTCCCACGCTGACCTGGTTCCTTACTACGAACGCGTGGAGCGCTACGTAGGCATAAGTGGAACCGCCGAGGGGCTCCCCCAGTTGCCCGACAGCATCTTCCAGCCCGCCATGCCCATGACCTGCGGCGAGGAGATCCTGCGCGATTCCGTCAAGAAAAAGCTCGGCCGCACCGTCACGATGGGCCGCACCGCCATCCTCACCAAGGCCCACAACGGGAGAGCCGCCTGCCACTATTGCGGCCCCTGCGAGCAGGGTTGCGCGACGTTTTCTTACTTCTCCAGCCCTTGGACGACTATTAAAGACGCTCAGGGCACCGGCCGGTTAGCCCTGATTACGGACGCGGTGGCCAGCCACGTCGTCATGAAGGACGGAAAAGCGGATGGAATCGCTTACATCGACCGCGTCACACGCGACCCGCGCGAGATTCGCGCCAAAGTCGTCGTCCTCTGCGCCTCCACTCTGGAATCCACGCGCCTACTTCTCAACTCCGGAATCTGTAATTCCTCCGGCGTCCTGGGAAAGTACCTCATGGACCATATTTATGAAGGCGGCGCTGCAGGCGACATGCCCAACCTGGAAGCCCGCCCCTGGGCCGGTCCGCCGCGCCGTCCGAACGGCATTTACGTTCCGCGTTTCCGCAACGTCAACGAGAAAAGCACCAACGGGTTCATTCGCGGCTACGGCTACCAGGGCGGCAGCTCGCCCAATTTCAACTTCGACGCGCCCGGCTTCGGCGCGAAGTACAAGGACGCCGTCCGCAAGGGCCACTGGAGCATGAACCTCGGTTTGTGGGGCGAGTGCCTGGCCCGCAAGGAAAACTACGTCGAGATCGACCCTGATCGTGTCGACGCCTGGGGCATCCCCGTCCTGAAGACCCACGCCGATTGGAGCGACAACGAGAAAAAGCTCTGGCAGGACGGCCGGGAACAGGCCGCCGAGATGCTGGAAGCCGCCGGCGCCAAAAACGTCCGCGTCACGGGAAAGCACTCCATCCCCGGCTTCTGCATCCACGAAATCGGCACCGCCCGCATGGGTAACGATCCCAAGACCAGCGTCCTCAACCAGTACTGCCAGGCCCACGACGTCGGGAATCTGTTCGTCACCGACGGCGCGGCCTGGGTTTCCAGCGGATGCCAGAACCCCACCCTGACGATGATGGCCCTCACCGTCCGCTCCTGCGATTACATCCTGAAAGAACACGGAAAAAAGAAGAATGCGT
>JACXTT010003557.1_pt1 | contig 23877 bp, 21 predicted proteins | sample 9270951 | NCBI WGS metagenome assembly JACXTT01 (sample SAMN15532306, study PRJNA645909) | rock metagenome | isolation source: weathered quartz diorite | place: Puerto Rico | collected 2017-06-21
CACGTGGTGACTGGGAAACCGAAAAGAGCGTGCCACCAGGTGGTTCCAAACGGTCCCGCGGCCTGTATGTGGGTCTGGAGATATCCAACAATAACCGGATCCTCGTCCGCTTGCGTGATGTTGGGTGGGGTGACTACGGGCGCGAGCTTCGCGGCACGCGAGTGGCTCATGTTACCTAGCGCGGCGGCGGCGTTTTCCTGTTCGGCAGTACCTTGATACTGAGGCAACCAGACGGAAGTGCAGGGCTGGGTCGCCCCGTTAGGACAGACCTTAAGGAAGAACAGAATCTTCGCCACCAACAGAACCTGAAGGCTCACCGTCTTGCCGTCGTGGTCCTGATGACCACCGACTGGCGCCTCATCCGGCAGCACCTCGACCAGGTCGCTCAGGCGCTCGCCGCACTTAGGCCGGGGCCTACGTCGAGTTGCCTTTCCCGCCGCGATAGCTGCGCGAGTTGCCTGTGGTCCGTTGTCCCGCAGAAATTCGGTACGGTCGTTATGAACGGGTTCGCTGCCACCCGTATGGCATGATCCGCGAGTGCGCGGCGCCGTCTCTATTGTCGTGCGGGTGGTAACCTACCTGGTCGAGTGGGTTGCGCTGGCGTTTCGGTCACGCTAGTCGCTGGATGCCGAGATTCTATTCCTCCGCCGTCAACTGGCGCTGTATGTCGAGCGGGGCGTGAAGCCGAGGCGGATCGATGCCGCGACGCGGGTCAGCTTGGCGCGCTATCCCGGCTGTTCGAGTGGCGCTCGGCGCTGATCGTGGTGCGCCCGCAGACCCTGGTTCGTTGGCACAGCCGCACTGCCTCCGATACGCGAAGACCGGTGGAGGCGATCAGACCGAAGAGCGTCGCGTACGTCGCCCCGCGCAACGCGGGGGTGAGCCGGCCGGCGGCCATGACCAGCTGCGCGATCTACCTGCTCGCTGTAGATCTGCGGAGCGACTCGCTCCCTAATGCAGTAAGCGCGTGGAAGCTGAATACTATCTCGCGCTCGCCTCTGTGGGCTGCGAACCTGTGGCCTCGAAGATCTCCGTTAGGACACGGCCCTTCATCTGAGTCGGCTGGCGGATCCCATAGAGGCTGAGGATTGTCGGCGCTATATCGAAGACGCTGACGGTAAAGCCCATCAGTCGCACGTCTCTCTTGATACTAGGGCCCATCGCAAGGAAGATTCCGGGCACATCATCACCATCCTCGAAGTCGTGTTTGGCAATGATGGGAGTATTGCCGCCGTGATCGTGAGTTGAGTGGTACAGGCGCCGCCCCTCTTCAAATTCCCGCAGCGGCTTGATTCCGTGGTCGGAAATAATGAACAGGTAGGTAGTCTTGTCAACATGCTGCAGGACCTTGCCGAGCACCTGGTCAAACGCGCGGTACTGGTCAGGAAAGGCATCCACACGAACGCTGTGCAGTGCAGGGTCGTAGCCTGCGTTGTAGGGCTGAATGGGATAGAGCCAGTGCCCAACGCGGTCCTCGCAGGATTGAACGAACATGGTGAAGTCAGTCCGGTGATGCTTCAACAAGTAGTCAAACAACTTTGCCTGCTTTGCACGCACTTGCGATACCTGCTGGAGCCAGTGGTCGATAACCTCGGCTTCTTTGCCTTTCAGTTCCTCTGCGCTCGGCATACGCGAGCAATCAATCCAGAAATCGCCCACATTTGTCTCCAGCTCAGCAACCATGCGGGGCGGATACACCGCCTCTCTGCCCTTCACCTCAGACAGCTTCGGCGAACAAAGGAGTCCATCCTCGCAACCTTTGCCACGGGTGAGCATGCCACTGATCATGTAGCCGTTTAACGGCATGACCGGGAAGGTCGCAGGAACGTTTGCCATGCCGACTGTCACGCCGTGCTTTGACAGAATTGACCACAGTGGTTCGCGCTTTAGCATATCGGTGCTTGCGGTCTTTCCAGCCACAACGAAGCCTGTGATACCGTTCTCCTCCGGCGGGGTGCTGGTGGCGATGGAGCTATAAACCTTGGGGCAGTTCGGGGCGGAGAGGGTCCTCATTTTCCCATAAACGCCACGCTGGATGACTTTAGCCAGGTTAGGAAGCTCGCCGCGTAACAACAAGGGACGAACGATATCCCACTCCATGCCGTTCACCCCGACGATCATCACATGCGGTCGCGACTCGATGTCGCCACGAGCCGGTATGACTCCCATGAGGAGAATAAGCACGCCAAGCCGAAATCTTTTATCGCGGAGCATAGCGACTCCTGTTGACATCAGGCCCGCGGCGTCTCAGCGGTCTATTTGTACAGCTCCGCCGAAATCGTGTCTGATCCGCCGCTCATGAGCACTCGACCATCCTGCAGCAACACGGCACCCGGAAGTGCCCGCACTGTTTGCATACTTCCCGTTTGAGTAAACGTGCCGCTCCCGGTGCTGTAGAGTTCAGCCGTGAAGGCGCTGCTGCCGCCAGCTACCAGCACAGTTCCATTTGGTAACAGGATGGCAATATGCGAATCGCGCGCAGTCATCATGGGTCCGGTGGTGGTGAAGCTGTTAGCGACAGTGTCGTAAACCTCTGCGGTCGACAATGACACCATGCTGACCAAGCCCCCCGCTATGAGCACGTTGCCATTGCTTAATCTCGTAGCTGTGTGAAACGCGCGTGGATCGACCATGCCGTTAGCCGGAGTGAAGCTCCGCGTTGCCGGGTCGTACAGTTCCGTTGTGGCCAATGCAGGAGCTGCGGAGTTGGAGCCGCCTGTGATAAGTACCTTCCCGTTCAACAGAAGAGTCGCGGTATGCGAAGCGCGCTGCGCCGCCATTGCACCCGTAGAGCTAAAGGTCCCGTTGGCTGGATCGTACAGTTCGGCGGTCGCGAGCGTTCCACTGACGCTCTGTCCGCCAACGATAAGTACTGTTCCGTCGGCGAGCAGCGTCGCTGTGTGGGAATTACGACCAACGCTCATGCTGCCCGTGGCAGCAAACGCCCCGGAAGTCGGGTCATAGAGCTCGGCACTCGCATCATGTCCACCCGTTACCAGCACCTTGCCACTAGCGAGCAGTGTGGCGGTGTGGAAGACACGCGTTACCGACATACTCCCAGTAGGCGTGAACGTGCCTGCGCTGGGATCGTAAACCTCCGCGGTGGTTAGCGGACAGTCGCCGTAGTACTGATCAAACAGGCAAGGGTCCCCTCCGGCAAGGAGCACTTTTCCACTTTGGAGGAGAGTGGCCGTGTGTGCCGTGCGACCAGCACTCATACCGCCAGTGGGCCGGAATCCAGAAGGCACGATCGTTACATTAGCAATCGCATTCTTGCTTGAGTCCTGAACACTAGTTGCAACCACGTGGAACAATCCGGTCGTGTTTGGGGCCGTGTATTGGGCTGTGTCTTGGCCGCTAGCCGTAATGGGGGTAATGGAGCCACCTACGGTCCCCTCTTGCACGCTCCAGGTGACATTCGCGGTTGCGCTGAATGCACGAACGCCCAGCGGTCCTAACACGTCGCTTGCTGGGGAGACCGTGAGCTGCACGACCGTAACGGTTGCCGCTGCACTTCGGGCCGTATCCGCCTGACTGGTGGCAATCACGTGAAAAGTGCCGCTGATGTTCGGGGCGGTGTAAACACCCATGTTCGTGATCGATCCTCCCGCTGCACCCTCCTGCACGGACCAGTTCACGGCCGAGTTACTCGTGCCGGTGATGATGGCGGTGAAGGACTGCACTCCGCCCTGGAGAAGATTTGTAGTCGAAGGGGCAATCGAAACTACGATGGGGATGGGGTTTCCACTCCCTCCGCGACCTCCGCCGCAGTCCGTGAGCACAACGAGTAGAGCGAATAGAACAAGAGCCCGAATCCTGGTGGTCATGTAAGCCTCCTCGTTTTTCCCACAGCGTCGGGCCGCAAATGACCAAGAGTGAGTTCCGCGCCCCCGGTGGCGTCTGAAAGAATGAGGACTTGGAGCCGACCTGTTCATGTCCCTATCGACCCTATAAGCGTCAAGGCGCCGGTAGCACCATCAATGCTGTACATTGAGACGCTGTTCGAGCCGGAATTCGTCACATAGGCGAACTTGCCATTAGGATCCACGGCCACGGAAGTGGGGCTCGTTCCTGCAGCAGTTGTTCCAACGGACGTTAGGGCGCCGGTAGTGCCGTTGATGGTGTACATCGAGACGTCGTTCGAGCCGGAATTCGTCACATAGGCGAACTTGCCACTAGGATCCACGGCCACGGAAGTGGGGCCCGTTCCTGCAGCACTTGTTCCGATGGACGTTAGGGCCCCGGTGGTGCCGTTGATGGTGTACATCGAGACGTCGTTCGAGCTGTAATTCGTCACATAGGCGAACTTGGCACTAGGATCCACGGTGACGGAGCCTGGGTCTGTTCCTGCGGCGATCGTTCCGATGGACGACAGGGCCCCAGTCGTGGCGTTGATGGTGTACATGGATACGTTGCCAGCCGATGCTGGGACGCTCTGAGTCGCCACATAAGCAAACTTGCCCGTAGGATCCACGGCTACTGAAATGGCACGGCCTCCTGCGGCGATCGGCCCGATGTCCGTCAAGGCTCCAGTCGTGGCGTTGATCGTAAACATCGAGACGTCCGTTGGAGCAAACCCACCTTCATTCGCCACATAAGCGAACTTGCCCGATGGATCCACGGCCACCCCGAACGGAGCAATGCACGACGGACTGTTTATGCACCTTCCGTTTACCGTTCCTATCAATGTTAGGGCCCCGGTTGTGGCGTTGATGGTGTACATCGAGACGCTGCCACCTGTGTCCCCCGCCCCCCCGTTCGCCACGTAGGCGAACTTGCCAAAAGGATCTACGGACAAGAACTGGGCACCCTCATCATGTGAGCGCACAGGCTGCCCGATTGACGTTAAGGTCCCGGTGGTCGGGTTGATCGCGTACATGGATACGTACCCCACCACGGCTTGAGAGCAGCCATTACCCGCCACGTAGGCGAACTTTCCGGTAGGGTCGACGGCAATTGCCTGAGGAACCAGGACTGCGCATGTGGTGATGGTGAAGGTCAAGGTGTTGGAGCTACCCCCGCCGGGTGGAGGATTGAAGACTGTGACGGCGGCTGTTCCTACCGTGGCGATATCAGCCGCCGAAATCTGGGCGGTGATCTGGCTGCTGTTAACAAACACCGTGGAGCGATCAGCCCCATTCCACCTCACAACGGAACCAGGCACAAAAATTGACCCATTCACAGTCAGCGTGAATCCCAGATCGCCGGCAAGCGCAGCCGTCGGAGACATGGAGGTAACCGTCGCGGCCGGGATTGGGCTGACGGAGATGGCAGCCGACGTTCCGGAGGTGGCGTCCCCGACTGTGTCGCTGGCGGTGATCGTCTGGCTGCCGCTGGTGTTGAAGGTCACGGTGAATTGGCCCACGCCCCGTGCCAGTGTCGCATTGGCTGGCAGCATGGCCGCTGCATCCGACGTCGTAATGTGGACCGTGCCGATATAAGTCGGGACAACGGCATTCATGGCATCGAGCGCGGTCACCGTGAAAGTGAATGGCGTACCAACCATCACGGTCGCGGCGGGCAGCGCGATTGCGAGGTGCGCCGTCGGCATCGTCGACAGGGCGACGTCGCCTCCTCCGCAGCCACCCAGCAAACCGAACTCGATGAGCCCGAGTGTGGCAATGACGTCGCGCCTCATGATCGCCGGGTCCTGCGACGCACGGGTCGTCCCCATCGCGATGCTCCCCTGAGTGTTGCCGCAACGCGGACGCTACTTATTCCCAGGATTGCGATCCCGGCCGTTAGCGCCACACCGCTGTTCATAACGAACCCCCCTTAAGTTGCGCGTGAATGGCTACACAACCCCCGTATACGAGGTAAGAGTCCATCCCAGCGAGGTGGGACATCCCGAATTGAGCCGGCTCCGCGCCGCTCTGCACGACGTTGGGTGGACGCAGTGCGTCACGCGGCACCGAGAGCCGCGTCTGATGCCTTCGTAGCTGCTGCTGCCTCGGTAGGTCCAAAATGGAGATGTCCCCCGGCGGGCAGCGCCACTCTATAGTCTTAATGAGGGCACAATGGGCGCGTCGAGGCTGTGCGCAGCATGGCTGAAGGAAAACATGCGCTAGTGGAGCGACTGTTTGCGGCGCACCGCGGGGCGCTACAGGCGTTCTTCTACCGGCGCGTCCGGCAGCGCTCCGATGCTACCGATCTCGCGCAGGAGGTTTACCTGCGAATGCTCCGGGTGAAGGACACGGCTGCAATCCGCGACTTGGAGGCGTACCTCTACGCGGTGGCGAGCAACCTCGCCAAAGAGCATGCTGCGTTCAGTCGGCACCGGGGCGTCTCGGTCGACGTCGAAGATGCGACGATTCAGGAACAGCTCGCTCAGCCGCCCAGTTTCGAGGGTGAGATTCTCGCAGCGCAGCAAATGAAGCGGTTGCGCGTGGTGCTGCGCGGACTGCCGCCGAAGTGTCACGCGGCGGTCGTGCTGCAGTACGTGCACGGCCAGAGCCGCCAGCAGATCGCCGAACTCCTGCACGTATCGCCACGCATGGTAAAGCAATACGTGGGACAGGCCCTGGGCCTCTGTCGGCGCCGAATGGCTCGCTGGGGATGAAACGATGAACGTTCGCGACGAAAGAGTCCGCGCACTCATTGCTCAGCAGGCGGGCGACTGGTTCGTGGCGCATCGAGACGGAAGCCTCGGTGCGAGTGAGCGGGAGGCATTTCACGAATGGCTGCTGGCCTCCCCAGTTCACGTCGAGGAATACCTCGGGGTGGCGCTGATCGCGCGGGCGCTGCCGGCAGCGGCTGACGATCCGGAGTATCCGCTGGATGCGATCCTCGCGCGCGCCGGCAGCACAGCGGAGAGCAATGTCCAGCGCCTACCCGAGGAGGCCCCCGGGTCATCCGCCTTCCCCGCTCGCCCCGCACACGTGAGTCGCGGGCGCCTGGCAGCCGCCGGGGCTCTCGCCGTCATTATTGGTGGGTTCCTGTGGTGGAAGGCCGATCGCCCAGCGCCGGAGCACTACGCGACGGGGCATGGCGATCAGCAGACCCGGCGTCTCGCCGACAACTCGGTGCTTCGCCTGAACACTGACACGGCGGTCACCGTCCGCTACGGTCGCGCCGAACGTCTCGTGGAAATCGACCGCGGCCAGGCTCTTTTTGTTGTCAGCAACGACCCGCGCCGCCCTTTCCGCGTGGTCGCTGGGACGACGGACGTCGTCGCCGCCGGCACGCAGTTCGATGTGTACCGGCTGGGCGATTCGACGGTCGTTACTGTCCTTGACGGGCGGGTGACCGTCGAGTCCGCTGGAACGAGCTACCCGCGGCTTGCAGTGAACGCGGGTGAGCAGGCCCGGGTCATTGGCGGGAAGTTGCCGGCTCATGCGACGCGAGTCGATGCGCGACGCAGTACAGCCTGGTTGCGCCGGCAGATTGCGTTCGAGCAGGAGCCGCTCGCGGCGGTCGCCGCAGAGTTCAATCGTTATGGCGCCGTGCCCATCGAGATCGAGACGCCCTCGCTCAGGATGCTTCTGGTAAGCGGCGTGTTTGCAGCCGACGACACGGAGACATTCCTTGCGTTCCTTCGGACCCTGGACCGTGTAACGGTCGAGACCACGTCGACTCGCATTCGCGTCTTCAGGCTCGCGGCGACGCCCGAAGAATCGCCAAAAGCGCGCTGACGGCACGCGACCGCTTAGCGGTACGTTCGAGGTCCAGAGCGCGGCAAGGCGCCCGACTGGTGTTCGGGTGCAGGGGGCTCTCAATCGTGGGCCGGACCAGCTTCCGACGACGCCGATGCGGGCCGGAGCTGAGCGGCGTCCTCCGGTCTTGCGTGCTCGTCGTGCTACTCGGCTCAGTCACATGTCACGCGCAATCACCAGTTGGACTTACCACGGACATTCCGCCACAGCCTTTGTCCGAGGCGCTCGCAGCCTACGCGCGGCAGACGGGCCTGCAGTTGGTCTACGAATCGGAGATCGCGCGCGGCCTAACGTCCAAAGGCTCACCAGCCAGCCTCGCGCCGACCGCCGCGCTGGCGCGGCTGCTGGAAGGAACCGGCCTGCGGTTCGAGTTCCTGAACGAGCGCAGCGTCCATATCTTTGCGCCGAAACCCAAGGCGCCACCGGCGCGCGCGCCGCCCCACGCAGAGCATCGGGACGGCGAGTCGCTCACAACCATCGAGGAGGTCGTGGTTACAGCTGAACAGCGCGATGAGCCCGAGAAGCGCGTTCCAATCAGCATGGGCGTCTGGACGGCGCAGGCAGTCGAGGTGTCCGGAGCAAAGGACCTGGCGACGATCGCCCATCTCACGCCCGGCGTCGAATTTGATGCCTACCCTGATTACAGCGCCGGAATCGAAACCAATATTGCGATTCGCGGGGTGAACGCCAAAGATGGTTCGACGACGGCCGTTTACATCGACGACACACCTATCCCCACGGATCCTGCCAGCAGCTTCGGTCGTGAGCTGCCGATGACTTTTGACCTCGAGAGGATCGAGGTGCTGCGGGGAGCTCAGGGTGTCCTGTTCGGCGAAGGCGCTGAAGGCGGCGCTGTACGATTCATCACGCGGCAGCCAAACCTGACGACCTACGACGGCTTCGTCGGCAGCGAGATCGCACAGACAGAGCGCGGTGCGGCGAGTTACGAAGCCGGCGCCGCAGCGGGCGGGCCGTTGGTTGCGGGCGTTGCGGGATTTCGCGTGGGCGCCTGGTTGCGACGCGACGGTGGCTTTGTCGATCGTGTCGACCCTTACACCGACATGATCGTCGACAAGCACGCAAACTGGGTGCGCAGCAAAGCGAGCAACGCCGCGGTCACCATCGCGCCGACCGAGTCGCTCCAGATCACGCCGTCCGTCCGGTATCAAACCGCCGACGTACACGATACATCGACATTCTTTGCAGATCTATCGAACCCGGCCGGCGGAATCCTGAGGAACGGTTCGGGATTGGGCCAGTCCTACTCCGATCGGTTCTCGCTACTGTCTCTAAAAGGCGCAGCGGCGTTTGGATCCTCGGACTTTACCAGTGTGACCACGTCCTTTCGCCGTCATGCGATCGCCTTGGAAGACGACGCCAGCATCGACGGATTGAACCAGACGGGATACGCGCACGCGAAACCCAACACCGTGTGGCTAGATCAGTCTGTATTTTCACAGCAGTTCCGGCTCGCGAGTTCGAATCGGATGTCCCGTCTCGCGTGGATCGTAGGCGCCAGCTACGTTCGCGCCCATTACGAGGAAAGTCAGGACATTGCCACGTCCGCGCTTGCCGAAGGTGGGGCGCTGAACGGGAGGCAGCAAGTCGACCGTGTCAGGCCGCAGGTCGGCGCATATGCAGAGGTCGACCTGCGATTGCGGGAGCGCCTGACGGCCGGCGTCGGCGTGCGCGTCGAGCGGGATTCGTACGATTCCTTTCAACAGGTAGCGCCAATTTCGCCGCTTGTGGGCGAACAAAAGTTCTCCATTAAAGGCGCCGCGACCCTTGCGGCACCACGTTTCACTCTGACGTACCAAGCCGACGTTGACAGTCTGTATTACGCGACCGTTGCCACCGGCTATCGGATGGGCGGACCGAACGACACCGTCGGAGTCGCGTGTCCGGTGAGCACGCCGCTAGCCTACGGACCGGACTCAGTGTGGAGCTCAGAGATCGGGGCGAAGAACAGCCTATTCGGGGCGCGCTTGCAGGTTGAGAGCAGCGTGTTCTACATCGACTGGCGGAACATGCAGACGCCGATTCCCTTATCCAATTGTGGGCTCGGTTACATGGTCAATGCCGGCTCCGCAACCAGCGACGGTTTCGATGTCAGCTTGCAGGCGGCCACCTCGGAGCATCTCAAGCTCACCCTCGCTGCGGCATACACCGACGCGCGTTATGCTCAGACCGTCACCCTGAACAACTTGGTGGTCGTCGGCAGAGGTGACGCCATCGGCGCGCTACCGCTCGTCACGGCCCCTTGGAGCATAACCACCTCTGCGGCGTACGAGATCGCGGTGGCGGGTGCACGCGTAATGCTCTCGGCGCAGGATGTGTTTCACAGCCGCAATCCAGGACCGTTCGCATCCGACAACCCGATGGCCGTCACCTACGCGCCATCCCGTCTGGCGAACCCGTCGACCAACCTACTCGATCTCAGAGCGATGGCAGTTTGGTCCGACTTCGAGCTTTCGCTCTTCGTCAACAACGCGCTGGATTCGCAGCCGACGCTGCAGATCCGTAACCACGTTTCCACGGACACGTTGCTGTACGCGACGACTTTCAGGCCGCGGACCATTGGCGTGGCCGGTAAGTGGCGGTTCTAATTCAATGAGGCCTGGGCCATAGCATTCGGTGGCAGGATCGGCCTGAAGTCAGTACTCCCCTTCGCGTGTCGACACGCGCATACCAAAGCGACCAAATGCCGCTGAGACACGTATCGAAAGTGGTGGCCAGGGACAGAATCGAACTGCCGACACGCGGATTTTCAGTCGGGCCCCGGTGGTTCTAGGGGTTTCTCAATCAATCACTTACAACGCTTGCCAACCCCGAACCCAGCCTCAGTACGGCACATTCCTGGCACACCCAAGCTGAGCTCGTCACATTTGCGGCACACCCGCTGCTGATATGGATCACTCGCCCCGTCGTCTCGCGGAAGTCCGGAAGTCTCACTCTTACGCCTCTGTGCTTCCGGTCAACCGCCTCGGGGAGCGCGCCCGCTCCACACAGCCAATGGTACATTGGCCGGACCGGCGTTTGGCGAAGCGGTTGCTCGAGGCCAATCAGTCGCGTCGTGAAATGAGTCGCCGCTCCAGTGTCTCTGTAATGGTCTCTGTCTCTGATCGGCCGTCTGGCTCTATGGTCTCCAGCTTTGTCACCTTCGTTCGGCGGCACACGTTTCCAGCGGGATCCGTTTCGAATGTGACCGAGATCGTGCCGGAGACGATCTCCCTCGCCCGCTCATGAAGTGCTACGTCGAGGGACACCGGTTTTTTCATGACCTCGCCCACAACAACGTCGGATTCGGCGCGTGCGTGACGAACCGCGTCGGGGTCGACTGGCATCTCGACGGCGAAAGTCGTGCCATCTGACCCGGCTGCTTTACTTACCAATTTTCCGGAACCGCGTGCTTCGGTCTCCTGGTAAGGCGCTCCCTCGCGAATGTCAGCGGACCTCAGATCGAACGATTGGACCACTTTGATCACCGATTGCGGATCGCATTCGATGCGAACGGCAGTCCATGTGAAGATCCAGTGCCCGCAGACACTGTGGGGCCAACCCGCCAACTCGAGCCAGCCGTCGACTCGGGCCTCGAGCTCAGGGCCGTTGAGCAGCTGCGCTGGTCCGCCGAACGGCTTGAAAACCCGGGCCGGAAATTGCCAGTTCCCAGCCCTCTCGTCTGCCGTTGCGGCATCCGGCAGGTCGTACAGCAACTCTAGGCCGTCCGCGCGCAGGCCGGTCACCCGTTCGATGATCGTATCTTTATCGTGCGAGCTTCCTGATGAGGATCCACCGCTGCCCCGCTGCGCGGACTCCCTGGTCAAGGTGATTTCGTAGGTATCGCCGACTTGAGGCGCGAGAGGTAATGCCCCAGCTTGAGCAACGACTACCGGTAACAGAAGCGCCGCGACCACTCCCATGAAACCAGTCAATTTCATGCGCATAGACTGCCCAATCATCTCCGCAATGACCATCGCGCCGCGCTCACGCGGTCGGCGCCAAACGTCCAAAAAACGGGGACTGCCGGAAGCGCACCAGCATTCGCATGTTGAAGAAATGCATGACCCCGAGCACGACGATAACAACGCCGATCTTTGTACTCAGGAACTCCACGGCCCCGACAAGATCGGTTGGCTTGTCGCCGTAGCGTAAGGCCAAGCTGACGAAGCCGATATTGACGAGGTAAAAGCCCACCAAGAGAAGATGGTTCACTGAATCCGCGAGCTTTTCCCGACCCTGAAAATTCTCTACCAGGAAGACACGGCCATTCCCATGCAGACTCTGGCCGACCCAGATCGTTACCGCGAGGCTCACCGCCACGTAGATCAGATAAGTCCAGACCATCATATGCGTGCTCCTTCTGTTGTATAATTAGCTTATTCGCTAAATAGTATAGCGTACTTAGATAATTAGTCAATAGGCTAACTACATACGAGGAGCTATGCCCCTAGATCAAGTATTTGAGGCTTTGTCTTCCACCGTGCGGCGCAAGATCCTGGCTTATCTGTCCAGCACCGATCTCACCGCCGGGGAGATCGCGCAACGCTTCAATATCTCGAAGCCCTCGATCTCGAAGCATCTGTCCGTACTCGAGAACGCGGGCCTCATCGCGAGCGAGAAGCGCGGTCAATTCATCCACTACAGCCTGGTGAGGGATAGCCTGGTAAACACGCTCAACGGCTACCTGCAGGAAGTCTGCCCGGTATCCCGGCCCTTGAAGCGTGAGAGCTCGCGGCTCGCCAAGAGCCGGGGCTAGGTCGCCTTTGGATACCCCGGAGGGTCGAATCGTCGTTTACGACGGTCAGTGCCATCTGTGTAGCAGATGGGTTGGGTTCTTTCAGCGGCATCCGGTGACGCCCTCTTTCCGCCTGCTGCCGATGCAGACCGCTGCCGGACGGGCGATCCTGATCCAAAACGGAGTTGATCCGGACGACCCCACGACCTTCCTCGTCTTGGATGGAGGACGGGTTCGTACGGCATCCGATGCGACCATCCACCTCATGACGTCGCCCGGCGGCACTTGGAAGCTGCTTCACCTCGCCCGATTGGTACCGCGCTCATGGCGCGACTGGATTTACGGCGTGGTTGCCCGCAATCGCTACGGGTGGTTTGGACGGCGCGATGCTTGCGATCTGCCCAAGCGCCCGCCCTCGTGATGCGTGTCATCGTTCTCGGTGGCACAGGCAACTTTGGAGCCCGCATCTGCCGTGCCTTGCGAGCAGATGCTGATATAGAGGTCGTCAGCGCAAGCCGGAAGGGGAACCATGTCCCCGACGGTTCAGGGGTCCGATCCGTTCAGCTCGATGCGGGCGAAGCCAGCTTCCCGGGCGCCCTGGCGGCGCTCGCACCCGACTTGGTGATCCACTGTGTCGGTCCGTTTCAGGGACAGGACTACAGGGTTGTGCAAGCTACCCTGCGTGCAGGGGCACATTACCTTGACCTGGCCGATGGTCGCGCCTTCGTCGCCGGCTTCCAGGCGGCGAACGACGCGCAAGCGCGCACGGCCAACCGCTTGGCCATCAGCGGCGCAAGTACTCTCCCCGCGCTGTCTTCGGCCGTACTCGATGCGATAGGCACGCGACTCCGTCAGCTCGATACAATCGACTTGGTGATTGCTCCGGGCCAGCGAGCGCCTCGGGGTCCCTCGACGTTGCGGAGCGTCTTCAGTTATCTCGGTCGGCCTTTCAGGTGGTTGCACTCCGGAGAGTGGATCGAGGTGCATGGCTGGGAGGCCCTCAAGCTCGTTCGGCTCGATTGCGGTACGCGCTGGGCGGCGGCCTGTGACGTGCCGGACCTCGAGCTCCTCCCGCAACGTTATCCCTCGGCTCGTACAGTCGAATTCCGGGCAGCCCTCGAGCTAGGCATCCAGCACTTCGGGCTTTGGTTTCTGGCCGCGCTACTTCGGCGCGGTGTGCCCATTCCAGTGGATCGTTGGGCCGTGCAACTCGATCGCATCGCTGCGGCGCTCGATCGCTTCGGCGGCGAGTACGGTGGCATGCTCGTTACTGTCGCCGGGACCGCACAAGACGGCAGCCGGCAGCGCATTAGCTGGCAGCTCACGGTTCCCGCACTCGATGGACCCGAGATTCCTTGCATGGCGGCCATCCTAATGGCACGTCGGCTGGCTCGCGGAGAAATCCTCGAGCGGGGCGCGCATCCCTGCATGGGCTTTCTGACGCTCAGCGACTTTGAACCTGAATTCTCCCGTTGGAATGTTCGTACGCGCATCGAAGAGAACAAGGCGTGAGCACGCTTTATCTTTGGGTCAAATGGCTACACATCATCTCGTCGACCGTTCTGTTCGGAACGGGAGCCGGGATCGCATTCTTTTTCCTACGCGCCCAGCGGACCGGAAACGTGCAACTCATAGCGGCGGTCGCGAGAGATGTCGTACTCGCGGATGTTCTCTTTACGGCTAGTGCGGTTGTGATCCAACCCGCGACGGGCGTTGCACTCGCTTTGATGGCAGGCTATTCGCTAACCGTGCGTTGGCTGCTCCTTTCAATCCTCCTGTACCTTTTTGTCGGTTGCTGCTGGCTGCCGGTCGTCTGGCTGCAGATCCGACTGCAGCGCCTGGCAGCAACGTCGGCGCGTGGAGGTACGTCCCTCCCCCCGGCGTATCACCGGTACTACCGCTGGTGGTTTCGATTGGGTTGGCCCGCCTTTCTCGGGGTGTTGGTGATCTTCTTCCTCATGGTGACAAAACCCACGTGAGTCTTACCGCGAGTCTAAGAAAACCCGGCGGGCTAGCGCCCGCCACTTCAACTCCTTCCGTTGATCATGGTCTAAAAGACTCCCGGAATCAGCTTGAATGTTCGGGACAAATACGGCTGGTAGCCCGGAAGCGTCTTTACCAGCAGAGCCTCCTCGTATCGAATGCGCCGCGCGAACGCGACGGTCAGCGCGCAGACCGCCCCCACCGCGACCACCCAGGACCGAAGAAGTACACAACTCGCTACGAAGGTGATCAGCGCGCCCGTATAGCTGGGATGCCGCACGAGTCGATAGGGCCCGTGGCTGACGAGCTGTTGTCCGGTTTGGACCGTCACGTTCCACGTGAACCAGGGGCCCAGCAAAACCACCGCCCAGGTCCGCAGAGCCAGCCCCCCGATCATTGCACCAAACGCCGCCCAGGCTGTCAGGTCAAGTGGCAAGGCGACGCGCCTCCTCCATACGAGCTCGAGCAGCGCGCCAGCCTGCGTGAGATACACGGTCCAAAGGATCTGGACGGCGGTCCCTCGATCTTCGGCGGTTCGCGAGCCTTCAAATGGCCTGTAGGCCGGCTGAAGAATGTTCGCGAGGATACTGATGCCAACGACCATCCAGAGCTGTGGCAGGTGAAGCGCCGGCGGCCAGATCGTCGCCAGGGTAAGAAGTACCAGGGTCCATATTGCAAACGCCTGGAGCGTCTTTCTGAACGTGCCCGTCACGGTCAGGCCGCCTCCTCGGCGGTGAGGCGCAACAAGTGCTGGTACCAGTCGCTTTGGAATATCCCGGTCGGATCGATCTCCCGTTTCTTAGCGAGCCATGTCGGGAGCCCCGGGTGACACGTGAACAGTTGGTCGGGGTGCGCATACCTGTGATAGGTCAGGAAATAGCTACCCTGGTGTGCGATCGCATGATCAATCAAGCGAACGAAGGCGCTCGCGGCATCCGCGATCGCCGCGGTCTGATGATCGACATGCAAGTTGAAGATCACACACGCGTACGACTCGCGGGCCCAGGGAAGAGCGCTCTCGGTGTCCTGTTCTATCAGGCGGATGGTGCCGTATATGACGTCGGCGGGACGGCGGAGGAAATCTCGCCGCACATCGTCCATGAACACTGATAGACGGTCGCGGGGCACGTAAAGCTCGGTAATCATTTCCCCGCCCGGCGTGGCGCATCCCAACCTCTCATCAAGCGCCGAGTGATAGCTCTCCAGGTAGAGATTGAGCTGATGGGTGTCGCTCCAATACCGCTGCCCTGAGGTCGCCAGGTAGAACGCGGAGAACTCTTCAAAAGCGCGCGTCTTGTCCCGGTGGGCCAGTTCGATCAGCCGATTCCAATCGGTCTGCGAAAGACGTCGTTGCCGCGGTGGAATCGGTTTCACGTCGCCGGTTGGCAAATAGCACGACAGGATGCCAGTGCGAAGGAAGCTGGGCTTCGTCGAGTCCGTTGCGAACTGGAAATCCCCATAGAGGGCGCCGGCGGCGGTACGCTCCCGCAGCCTGTCGATCAAGCCATCGATCTCACGCAGTTCGACGACCCGCTCGACCTGCTGGCGCGCAGTAAGGCGTAGCGTCGCCGCCGCCACCACGCCGAATAGCCCGTAGCCCCCGACCACATGGCGAAAGAGCTCCGGCCGCTGCTGGCGGCTGCACCTGACCAGCTCACCGTCCGCCGTCGCAACCTGCAGCGAATCGAGGTCACCCACGAAGGGGGGGTGCAGTGAGGCCGCGGCCATGGATGTTGGCGGCCACCGCACCTCCGATTGTCAGGCGGTCAGCGCCGGTCTGCTTTTGCCGGATTCCCCATCGTGACTGCATTCCGCCGGGGCGTGTCAGATACGCTCGAATGACATCCGGCCACAGAGTCCCGGCTTCGACTTCGAGTAGCCCTCGTTCCTCATCGAAGCCGCGGACGCCATTGAGACGCCGCATGTCGAGAAGCGTGCCTCCGCTCAGGAACTGTTGCCCCCCCATCGCGTGTCGCCCGCCGGCGATGGCAAGCGGTTGACCCTCGGAGCGGCTTCGTCGCACGGCGCGTGCGACGTCCTCAACCGTTCGCGGCTCGAGGACGCGTGATATCGCGGTGCGGTTCAACCCCGAGTGAGTGTCATTGACCCAAACAGCACGGCTGAATCGAGAGGCTGTGAGCGAGGCATGATTGCGTGGCATAGCGCGTCAGCCTGCGCTTTCCGCGTAGACGTCTTTGAACACCAGCATCTCGCCTAGCCTTGCTTCAGCACCTTCAGGAAAGCCGCAGCGCTCGACGAAAGCGATCGCATCCTTGTAGGTGCCGAACAGCCGATCCCAGAGTGGAAGGTCACTGTAGTTGAACTTGTGAACGTCGAGTTGGTGATGAATGGAATGGAGCTCGGGAGTCTGAATGAGATAACGCAGCCAGGGAGGCGTCTTGACATTGGCGTGATAGAAATACTCACCCGTTCCAGCGAAAAAGTTGTACCAAAACGCTCCCAGCAATGAGGACCCCAGCAACGGATAGAGCACTATCGCACTCAATGCCGCATCGCAAAAGATCTCCACGGGGTGCTTATAGAACGACGTGATGATCTCAATGCGCGACGGCGAATGGTGAATCTGGTGGAACGCAAGCCACCAGCCATTCGCGTGCCGCAAACGGTGCCACCAATAGAATGCGAAGGTCCCAATGAACCAGGCAACAAACCCCTGCGCCAGTGGCGAGCCCCAGTGCGACAGGTGAAGCAACGAATGCGCGCCGAAGATTCTGATCCAGAGTCTCGCTGTCGCCAGGGTCACTCCGAGCTGTGCGAGGTTTATCAGCACCGCACGGAGGTACCAGCCCTGCGAGTGCGGTAACTCACGGCCGGGGCGGACGCGCTCAAGTATTAGAAATGCGATCGTCGAAGCCCCCATCAGGAGCGTCGGAAGGCTCACCGCGCTCAGTGCTGTGGAGATGTTCATATTAGTGCGCTTCCTCGAAAAGCCGCGGACCCTGTCCGCGCCTTAAGTCTCCGAGACAGTGGATTTAGGAGCTAGCGGCTTGTGCAGCGGTGCTACCTATGGCGACCGGTGGTAGCATATTCTTATACCAAGGGGTCGTAAGGGAGGCCGCCGTGTCCGCACGCCTGGCGCTTTTGAACGGTATCAAGGGGGCTCTCAGAGCGCGGAAAGTGACCTACCGAGAGCTCGCAAAATCGATTGGGGTGAGCGAAGCGACGATCAAACGCGACCTCAGTCGCGGAAGCTTCTCGCTCGTTCGTCTGGATGAAATCTGCTCAAGCCTCGGCTTAACGCTGAGTGACCTTACGCAGCGCCCCGAGACCGCCGAAGTGATAACAGAGCTCAGCGACTCCCAGGAGCGCGCGCTAGTCAGCGATCCCAAGGTTCTCCTCGTCACCTATCTGCTCGTCAACGACTGGAAATTCCAGGATGTCGTTTCTACTTTTGAACTCGATGAAAACGAGTACGTGAAGGTCCTGCTCAGACTCGATCAGCTCAAGATCATCGAATACCGGCCTCCCCATCGCGTCCGAAAGTTGACGGCCAGAAACTTCTCTTGGCGGAAGGACGGTCCGGTGCATCGGTTCTTTCTTACTCGCCTCGTGCCAGAGTATTTTCAGTCGGCGTTTGACGGCCCCGGTGACGCCCTACGATTTGTCGCCGGCACCCTATCGCGCGAATCTCTCGCCCAGTTCAAGGCGTCTCTCGAACGCCTGGCCGCGGAGTTCGAAGTGCTTGCCCGTAACGATGCTCGCCTCCCCCTTGCGAAGCGCGATGGCTGCAGTGCAGTACTGGCTGTGCGGGCGTGGGAGTTCTCCGAGTTCACGCGCCTGCGCCGCCGAGCGCGAGCGTCGTAGCTAGCCGCAAGCCGGCGGGGGTGCACCGGCCGTGGCTGCTCGGCCGAAAAGAATCGCGAGTGGAACTCGGTCCGTGTGTCGGCGCCGTCCGAAAGCGACTAGGAAGCGGCGCACCGCGGTGAGGCCATAGCCGTGCAGGGGCACGATCAGTTGCGCATCGATCTCGAACACCGTGTCCTCATACTTGCCGGTCGGCTCGGCGGGGCCTTTCGTCTTGGGCAGGTCGGCGCTCGTCATGGCCTCGACGCGTGCCAAGGCCGCTTCCACCGTGGCATCGGGCGCCTCCCCCCGCGCGAGGACGGCGGCATAGAGCGCCCGGAGGCTAGCTCTAACGGCCTGCGATGTGGGCGCCTCGCGGGCTAAGCGGATCTTCTCGGGGTACAGGGCGAGCGCGAGTTCCAGCGTCAACGTTCGATCCGTGCCGGCGCCACCGTCCGCGCCGGGAACGTGAGCCACGACCAGGTCGTCGCGCGTGAGGCGTTGGTCGCTGTAGATCGCGGCGCCCGTGAGCTGCGCGAGAAAGAGGGCGAGCTCGAAGTTCACGCCCCGCATGACCTGAAGCTGTCCGCCGGCCTCGCCGGGGACCAGCGGTTGGATCAGGGCGAGCGGGTCGGCCGCATGTTCCTTTCGGATGTACGCGATGGTCTCAGCAATCTTCTCGTCCGAGAGCTTCGGGTCGCTCTCCCGGATCTGTCGGCGCAGGTCCTCATCCGGCAGCCGGGCCAGCATGCGCTTCAAGTCGTCGCGCCCCAATGCGTAGCCCAACTCGAGGTCGGCGCGATCCAGCTTGATGTTGCCACGGCGCTCCTTCGCGATGGTCCAGACGCCCTGGCGAAACGTCTCACTGAAATCAATCGGATCGGGGATCAAGTGCACAACGCCATCATGGACGAACGAGACGAGCGCCATGAAAAGCGCCACGTTCTTGATCGTCTGCTCCTTGTATTGGCCTGGAGAGTCGATCGGAGAGTATTCCGGTCGCATGAGCGTGGCGTTCGTGAAGGGATTGAGGACGACAATCTCATCGAAATAGCGCAGCCATCCGATCACGCTTGCCGCAATGGTGCGCGGGTCGATGACGCCTACGTAGAGCGCACGAAAGACCCGCCCATCGGGTCGCGGCAATAGATCTGGCAGATTAGTGTCCTTGGGCCAGATCGCCGCATAGACAGTGTGGATCTGCTTGACCTGCTCATCGGATAGCTCCCGCCGCACATCCTCCCAGCTCTTGCCGGCATTTAGCCCCAGGATGTTTTCGATGGCGCGGAAGAACATGAGATTGCGCTCGCGGATGCTGTAAACATCCCGAGGCATCCGGTCTTCTGGCGGAAGATCCTTGCAGCACAGCGCGTACGACTGGCCGCTGCCGCACGGACAGCGCTCATTGGGTCCTGGATCCGCGGACGGGGGCTCCTTGCGCAGGTATTCATTGGCTGGTGAGGTCCGTCCAAAGGCGTCTTGAAAGCTCGACGTGCCGTCTTTGTAGCCGACGACGATCTCGCCGCCGAAGTGCCAGAGCTCTCGTTCGGGCGGCAGAAGGATCTTGCCGAGGTCGTTCCAATGGAGGGCGCCGGCTCGCTCCGGATAAAGCCACTCCTCCTCTGCCGCGGCGATATAGCGACGCGCACGCGACTTCAAGACGTGATTGATCGCAATTACCTCCGCACGCGAGAGCTTGCGGGACCGTATCCACGCGTCCGTGCGCGCGAGCGTCGTGCCGAAGTGGCGGGGATTCTGCCGAGGCCGAAGAAGATCTACTCCGGACGGATCCTGGGCGTACTCGAGATTCGTGAGGATCAGGCAGTGATTCGCGCTCAAGGGGAAGAGAGTCTGGGAGCCGATTAGCTCGATCGGTGGATCGTCCGGATAGCGGCACTGCACGGCATCCGGCGGACACTGCGGGTTGTAGATCGTGACCGGATGGTCGCTCACGATGAATTTGACATCCGAGTCGTCGGCAGAGACGACCTCGCGCACGGCCTCCAGCCACATCGTGCAGTGCATCTGCCGCAAGGCCTGCATCTCGAGCATCAGGTTGAGCTGGTCGATCTGGCCGTACCGGGCTCGGATCCACTCCAGCCCCTTGGGCGTGCGGATCTTCTGCGCGTCTATGTAGCCGAAGAAATTCTGGAAGGAGTCGTGGACGGCCCTAGGATCGCCACTCGCGACCGCGCGCGCTGCCACGGCGCCGTCGTTGTCGATCGCCCCGAACAAGAAGCGCTCGATCTCATCGTTTGGCGCGCCGAAGAACAAGGTCGTGTAGAGATCGTGTGACCAGAAGCATTGCTTCGGTGCGCGCTTCAGCATCGCCGGCCGCGCCCCACGACCCGGCCCGGCCGGCTCCGGGCGGAGGCCCAAGTGGTAGAGCCGCGGCGGATCGACGCCCACGAACCCCTTCTGGTACCAGACGGGGACATAGTGGTTGCGACGGGTGGTCATGGGTAAGAATTCTCCGCTAGTGGCCGCGCTTCTCCTACGGCGATGTCCCGGACTGATCAACTTAGCATCGGCCGCGATTCCCGCCGCGCGATTCGCAACGGATTCGTAACCGGACAGAAGGAACTACGCCATGGCGACGGTGAGATTCAATCGAGGGCATTGGGTCGCCGACTATTACGACGCCGAGAAGCGTCGCCGGATTGAACGGCCCAGAGGCCATTTTGAGAATCTGACGGACGAGCTACGTGCAGCTCAAGCGCTCCTGGCTGATCGCGTCGCCGAGGTAGCGGACGGGCTGGTGCACGAGGGCTACGGGACCTTCGAAGACGCAGCCATTCGCTCGCTCAACAGCAAGGTTGCGATTCGTCCGACCACGCGCCGCAGCTACCAGCAGCTTCTCTCTTGCTATCTTGTCCCCTATTTTGGCGCCCGCACGCTCCGCTTGATTCAAGTGAGCGACATCGAGCGTTTTCGCACCGAGCTCTGCGCGGGCATTCCCGACTGGGTCAAACAGGCGTTCATCACACGCGTCTTAAAGGCGAGGCCCGGTCATGCGGAAGCCCGCGCGAAGCAAAGGGCCAATCGGCTAAGGATCAGCACCCGCTCGATCAACAAGGCGCTTACCGTTCTCAGCATGGTCTTCAACTACGCGATGCGCAATCAGTGGGTGACGCGAAACCCGGCCGTGTATGTCGAGCACGCACGCGATGAGCGGCCGCTCGAAGAGCGGCCTTTGGACATGGACGTGTTGACCCCAGAAGAAGTCGAAGCCTTGCGCGAAGCGGCGACTCCCGCCACGTACCGCGACGGCAAGCTCATCACCAACAATTATCGGTTGCTGATTTCGTTCGCAGTGTTCACGGGCTGCCGGGTGGCTGAGATCCTGGGTGCGGCCTGGAGCCACATCGACTGGACGAGCGGCGAGTTTCGGGTTCGCCGGGCGTTCAGGGAAGGCCATTTCCACGAACCGAAAACGCGTACCTCGTATCGGTCTATCGCGCTGCCGGCTTTTCTATTGAGGGAGCTGAAGGTGTGGCGACTGGCGTGCCCGAAGGGTCCGTACGATCTCATCTTCCCGAACGTCGACGGGCAGCCGATGAACTACTCGAACCTCATCACACGTGGCTTTCACCCGGCGCGCAAGCGCGCCGGCATCAGAAGAATTCGCTTCCACGACTTGAGGCACACGTACGCGAGTTTGATGATCCGTAACGGCGAGGACATCGTTGTCGTCTCGAGGCTTATGGGACACGCGAACGCATCGTTCACGTTCAACGTCTACTGCCACATGCTTCCGCGCAAGCGCAATCCGATCGGCGATCGACTCGCTTCCTTGGTGTTTGGAAACAAAATGGAAACCGCAGGCGATGTCGAAATCCAACTCGAGTTGCCGAAGGCAGAAAACCTCAGCCAATCAGCAATTTGATGGTGGCCAGGGGCGGAATCGAACCACCGACACGCGGATTTTCAGCCCGGGGCCAAAAAGGAGTGAAGTGCCTGATCGAACAAGAATTCCTCGATGAGCACTGTGAAATACTTTGAGGGGTTATGTGCGGATAGGTACCTGATTCGCATAGATAGGACCGCTTAATATTTCACAGCCGGACGTAGCGATCCGCCTCAGCACGTTGTGCCCCCCGCAAGCTCTTGAGGTATTCGATTAATTCTTGGGGCGCGGCTTCGTCCCCGGCGTGTTGCGAAACCTCGGGCCCAAGCCTGGGCGCGTCCTGGCTGGTGGCGAACGGACTCAATAAGCTGCACGGCGGCCGTCATGGAGGTTCGGCTTCAGATTGCAACGGCCGAGGCGGCGCGAAGAGCCCTACTCCTTGACGTTAAACAGAGCGCGAGCTTTCTGGAGGATAACCCGCGCGTAAGGGGCTCCGTACTCAGGTGAGCCTTTCGATCCGGGATTCAAGACCGCATCGGACCAATTGCAGCCGTCCTCATCCGGCTCTTGAAGAACGTACTGGAACTCCAGTCGAGCATCCTCAAGATCCTCGATCTTACGAATCTCGTTGGTCAGGTAGCGATTCAACTCTTCACGCGTGACGATCTGTCGGTTCGGGGTCATTGCCGTTTTCATCCTGCGCCGATGAATCGTGCGGATAGTACTCGTCGATGAACTCTTGCGGTGTAAGAACACGGAGTTGCAGCTCCGTCCAGATCTGCGACGCCATGCTCAAGAGACGCGTGTCGTTCGTGATGAAGTGGCGACCACCATACTTGTGGGCTTCGACAAGGTGGAATGCATCGCTATCGTGCTTTCCCGACTTCGCGTTCCCTTGAATAAGTGTTCGGATGCGCTTGTGGGTAGCCAGTTCTGGGGCTGTCAATTCCACGGGCATCGAATAGATGAGTCCCGCCGCACGTCGCTTCACCTCCATGGGTGTATTCGGATGCTCTATTTCGCTCTTTACCGAGTGAGGCAGTAGGAGCGTGAATTCCCCGGCATTCACGAGACCGAGGATTCGCTCCACGGCCGCGTCGTGCTGCGTGGTCCCGCGGTCAAGCACATTGGCATCAATGAAGTTGTTGCCGAACCGAGGCTCGATGTTGAGCCCGTCCCAAGGAGGCCTGTTCACCACCGGTCGTTCCCCGCGCGTAGTGACGATTGCGGCCGGGCCAAATGAGTCGCTGGATTAGGCAATTGCGAATCTGGGCGCACAAAAACGGGCACAGGGCACAGAGGATAACTCGATCAGATATATCCGCTCGTAAGCTCGTAACTCCCTGAATTGGACTCGAACCCTCGACCCCGGCATTATGAGGCCGACGGTCGAGGCCAAGTATCTGATTTTTCAACCTTCGGGCAGACGGCCGTTGCAGCTAAGTGCCTGAAAGTGCATCCACGTGCAGGGGAGATTCCCGCAAATCTCCCGCGCGACGCGAGACTGTGTACTCGGCGATCTTCGGCATCAAGCACATCAAGCCACCGGCTCTCAGTTTGGGCGTTGGGCATCCGACGTCGCTCGATCAGCGTCGCGAAGCTCTCGAAGGTGTCGCCAGCGGTTGTACTGCTCAAACTTTTCCGGATCAGGATCCTCGTAGCCCTGCAACCAAAAGGAGAACCAGTCCACGGTACCGTCATGCGACGCCCGGATTGCAGCCGGATTAGTTAGGACGTGCTCACTAGTATTGAGCACTACAAATTCGACTGGCTTCTTAAGATGACGCAAAGCCGCGTAGGGGCCCCACATCGGAATGATACCCGTGGTCGGTGCATTGACGTGGAAGAGGCGTCTT
>JACXTT010003558.1_pt1 | contig 23874 bp, 25 predicted proteins | sample 9270951 | NCBI WGS metagenome assembly JACXTT01 (sample SAMN15532306, study PRJNA645909) | rock metagenome | isolation source: weathered quartz diorite | place: Puerto Rico | collected 2017-06-21
CTTCTTGTCACGCGACACGATCACCGGCGTGTCGCCGACCCAGGTCGTGCGGTAGTCGTGGGGCTTCGGCAGCTCGGCGTCCAGGCACAGATAGTTCCAGGTCGGCCCGCGGAAGATGCGCTCCATCTCGAGCTCATAGATCTCCGGGTCGTGGTGCAGGCGGTACGGGACCCGCGAGTAATCGTCGCGCGGCCAGTTGATGTTGAGGTCCATAGTCACCTCACTTTTTCGCGTAGCCTAGGATACCGCTCGCCAGCGAGCGCGGATCGCGCGGCGTGGCGCGGCCCTCGTCGACGCGCATGAAGAACTCGAACAGCGCGCGGTTGAAGGGCTCCGGCTCCTCGACGTTGATCGTGTGTCCGGACCAGGGCAGCACGACGAGCCCCGCGGTGCGGATGTGGCGCTTCATGAGGAGCGCCGGCTCGAGGCACGGATCATCCTCGTCGCCGGTCACGATGAGCGTCGGCAGCGTGATGCGCTGCATGGCGCCGGTCAGCTCGTAGAGCGAGGGCCGCCTCATCTGCACGCCGCGCATGGTGAGCGCCTGGCCGCGCGGCGAGTGCTCGGCAAGCTGATGCGCAAATTCAGCCCAGCCGCGCGGATCCTTGTTCTGCAACTGCACGCGCGTCGGACCGAGCGCGTATTTGCGCGCGGCCTCCGCCCAGTTCGCCTCGAACGAGGCGGCGGCCGCTTCGCATTCGGCGCGGAACTTGTCTTTCTTGTCCGGCTCGGCACCGTAGCCGCAGCCCGCGACGACGAGCGAGCGGGCGCGCTGCGGATAGCTGATGCCGACATGCAGCGCAGCGAAGCCGCCCATCGAGAGGCCGACGAGGTGCGCCCGCTCGAGCTGCAGATGATCGAGCAGTGCGATCGCATCGTCGCGCGCCTGCTCCTGCGAGTAGCGCGCCGGATCCTCCGGCACGTCCGAGGGCGCAAAGCCGCGCGCGTTGTAGGCGATGCAGCGGAAATAGCGCGAGAAAAAACGCAGCTGCGGTTCCCAGCTGCGGTAGTCGCCGGCGAACTCGTGGACGAAGAGCACGGGCGTCCCGCTGCCCGCTTCCTCGTAATAGAGCCGGGTGCCGTCGCGGGCGCTGGCGTGGGGCATGCGTTCCTCCTCGACGCTTATCATAGCGGCGATGAAACCGCTGACCAGCGAAACCATCGAGGCACTGCTCGCCGCGCAAGGCGTGCCGCTCGCGCCGGGCCGCGCGGAGCGGCTGGCGCCCGGCGTGAACGCGCTCAACGTTGCCGACCCGCTGCGCGAGCAGCTGCCATTCGACGTCGATCCGACGACCTGCCTCGCCGCCCGGGAACGCGCGAAGTGAGCGAACCGGCGACGCTGTCGCTCGCGCAGGCGCGCGCGGCGCTCGAGCGGCGCGGATTATCCGCCGCAGAGCTTCTCAGTTCGTGCCGGGCGCGCATCGAGCGCTGGCAACCGCGCCTCAACGCCTTCGTATCCACCGAGCTGCGCTTCCCGGGCGCCGAGCGGGGCGCGCTTGCCGGCATCCCGCTCGCGCACAAGGACATGTTCTACCGCGCGGGGCGCGTGTCCAACTGCGGCTCGAAGATCCGCAAAGGGTGGGTCGCGTCGCAGACGGCGGCAGTGCTTGAGCGGCTGGACGCCGCCGGCGCTGCCGACATCGGCGCGCTCAACATGGCGGAGTTCGCCTACGGCCCGACCGGCCACAACGACCACTGGGGCGACTGCTGCAATCCCTGGAAGCCCGAGCACATCACCGGCGGCTCCTCCAGCGGCTCCGCTGCGGCGGTTGCCGCTCGCCTGGTGTTCGGTGCGCTTGGCTCCGATACCGGCGGCTCGATCCGCGTGCCGGCGGCGGCGTGCGGCATCACCGGCCTGAAGACCACGTGGGGACGCGTCTCGCGCCACGGCGCGATGCCGCTGTCGCATTCCCTCGACACGATCGGGCCGCTCGCACGGAGCGCCGAGGACTGCGCGCTCATCTTCCAGGTGATCGCCGGCCACGATGCGCGCGATGCGATCACGTCGCGGGCACCGGTGGATGTCAACCTCGGCCTCGTGCCGAAGGCTGTGGTCTGCAGTCGCTGGATTGAGCGCAATGCGCATCCGGAGGTCGCGGCCGCGGTATTGGCGGCGGCCAGGTTGTTCAATGCAAAGGAAGTGGAGGCGCCGGAGTTCGATCTGCTATCGGCGCACTGCCTGACCGTCCTGCAGGCGGAGGCGTCTGCGCAGCACGCGCAGTGGATGCGCGAGCGCTCGCAGGACTACTCGTCCGCGGTGCGCGCGCGGCTCGAGGCGGGGTACGCCATCCCGGCCGCGCAGTATCTCGAGGCGCTAAGGCTGCGCACGATGTGGCTCGAGCGCTTCACGGCCACGACGCTCGCGGACGCGGACCTGTATCTCTGCCCCGCGATACCGGTGCCGATTCCGACGCGCGAGGAGAGCGGTCCGCGCGGCGGCCCGGAGATGCCGAAACGCCTTGTGGAGCTCACCCGACTTACGCGCTGGGTGAACTACCTCGGCGTGCCGGCGCTCGTCGTGCCGTGCGGCCTCGATTCGCGGGGTCTGCCGATCGGCCTGCAACTCGTGGCGCGGCCGTTTGCGGAGGGTGTGCTCCTCGCCGCCGGGCACGCGTATCAGCGCGAGACGGACTGGCACCGCCGCGTACCGTCGGAAAATTAGCCGCCTAACGCCGTTGCGCGCGCGCCTGCTCGATGATGCGCGCGTTCTCCGCGCGCAGCGCGCTGTCGCTTCCGGCCCAGGAGTTCGAGCGCTGCGCGAGGCTCTCGGCCTGCAGGAAATCGCCCTGCTGCATGCGCACGCGCGCGAGCTCCTGCCACAGGCGCGGATTGCGCGGCTCGATGCGCAGCGCCCGCTCGAGCGTCGACGCCGCCTCCGCGAGACGGCCGGCCGCGGCATCGGTGCGCGCGCTGTCCATCAGTCCCGCGATCGCCACGCTTTCTTTGACGGCCGGCGAAGCGGGCGGCGCTGGGACCGGCGCCGGTTGTTCCACGGCAGGCGCAGCCACCGACGGGGGAGGCGCCGTTTCGACCGGCGCGGGCTGCGGCGCGGCGCAGGCGGCGAGGGTGGCAGCAACCAGCGCAGCGAGGCGTCTCATCGGCCGAAGAGACGGTCGAGCCAGCTCTTCGCTTTCTGCACGGTCTGGTCCACGGCGTCGATCACGGCGCCTGCGGGGCTCGCGCATGGCGAGAGCTCGCGCGGCGCCGTGCCCTGCATGAACGGCAGCTCCACCGCGCCGGCGCACTGGCTGTCGCCGCGCAGGCTGTTTTGCGGGTCGATCCACACCTGCTCGATGGCGTCGGGCTTGGGCAGCGCGAGCGGCTGCGGCGCAAGCGCCGACGTCATGTCGCCCCACACCGGCAGCGCAGCGGTGGCGCCCAGGAGCCGCGCGGCGCGGTTGTCGTCGTAGCCGATCCAGACGACCCCGAGATGGTCGCCGGTGAAGCCGGCGAACCAGGCGTCGCGCTGCTCATCGGTCGTGCCGGTCTTGCCGGCCGCGCCGATCTCGGGCGGCAGGAAACTGCGCAGGCCTTGCGCGGTGCCTTCGCGCACCACGCCCTGCAGCGCCGCGGTGATGAGATAGATCGGCTCGGGCGGGAATGCCTGCTCCACCTTGAGCGCGTAGCGCAGGAGCGGCTTGCCTTCCGGCGTCGTCACTTCGCGGATCGCGCGCAGCGGCGAGCGGAAGCCGCCGGCGGCGATCGTCTGGTACATCTGCGCCACTTCGAGCGGCGAGAGCTCCGCCGCGCCGAGCAGCGTCGAGGCAAGCGGCCGCAGCTCGCGCTCGACGCCGAGGCGCTGCACCGTGGCGAGCACATGGTCGATGCCGAGCTCGGTGCCCAGGCGCGCGGTCGCCGCGTTATAGGACTGGGCGAGCGCCGTGCGCAGCGGCACCATGCCGTGGAACTTGCGGTCGTAGTTCGCGGGCTGCCAGTCGGGCGCGCCGCGGCTCTTCCACACGAACGGACCGTCGTCGAGCGGCGTGACGAGCGTGTAGCGCGCCGGGTCGGACAGCGCGGTGAGATAGATGGCGGGCTTGAGGAGCGAGCCCACCGGCCGCGCCGCGTCGAGCGCGCGGTTGTAGCCGCGGTAGCGCGCGTCGCGGCCGCCGACCAGCGCCTGCACCTCGCCGCTCTGCGGATCGGTGACGACGATCGCGCCCTCGAGTCCTGGCTCGCCGAAGCGCTTTTCTTTATCGAATTGGGCGAGCCGCTTGGCCAATGCGCGCTCCGCGGCGCCCTGCACGCGCGGATCGAGCGTCGTGAAGATGCGCAGGCCCTCGGAGCGCAGGTCGGCTTCGTCGTAGTCGCGCCGCAGCTGCCGGTGCACGAGTTGCACGAAAGCCGGGTAGGGCGACGTCCCGCTCGCCGCGCGAGTGGTGATGCCGAGCGGCGCGGCGCGGGCCTGCGCGTATTCCTCGAGGTTGAGCGAGCCCTGTTCTTTGGTCTCGCGCAGCACGAGATTGCGGCGCTCGAGCGCGCGCGCCGGGTGCCGGCGCGGATCGTAGACTGCCGGGCCTTTCACCAGCGCGACGAGCACCGCCGCCTCCGCCGGCGTGAGGTACTGGACGTCCTTGCCGAAATAGAACTGTGCGGCGAGGCCGACGCCGTGGATCGCGCGGTCGCGGTCCTGGCCGAGGTAGATCTCGTTGAGATAGGTCTCGAGGATCTCCTCCTTGCCGTAATGCAGCTCGAGCAGCACCGCCATCACGAGCTCGGTGAACTTGCGCGACAGCGTGCGCTCGGGCGTGAGGAAGAAGTTCTTCACGAGCTGCTGCGTGATGGTGCTGCCGCCCTGCACGCGCTGCGAGCCGAGCGACAGCACCGCGCGCGCGAGCGCACGCGGATCGAAGCCGTGGTGCGTGTAGTAGTTGTGGTCCTCGGTAGCGATCAGCTCCTTCACCAGCACCGGCGGCACGTCGCGCAGGCGCACCAGCACGCGGTCCTCGTTCCCCGCCGGGTAGATGCCTCCGATCGGCAGCGGCTCGAGGCGCGCGAGCGGCAGGTCGCGGCCCTCGGCATCCGTAAGGGCGGAGACGGTGCCGCTGTCGAAGGTCACGCGCACACGCCGCGCGGGCTGTTGACCGTCGGCGAAGAGGAACGGCCGCACCGAAATGTCGAGCGCGTTGTCCGCGCGCAGGTACCAGCCCGGCGCCTCGCGCGGCCCGTAGGCGTAGCCGAGCCCGGTGAGCTCGTCCTCGACGTCGCCGCTCGCGATGTGCAGGCCGACATGCAGCTCGAGCGGCCGCGCGTAGATGCGCGCGGGCAGCGCGAAGCGCCGCCCCTCGAACTCGGACTTCACGCGCAGGTCGAGATAGAGCGTGAAGGCGCTCACGCCGAGCAGGGCGACGAGAAACGCGTAGCCGAGAAACCGGAAGATGCGACCGCGTCGGGTCATCAGGGAAGTGGAGTCAGATCAACAATTCGCGAGCGCCGGTTGCGGCGCAGCTTATTTCATCGGCGCGAGAGTGCAATGATACCTGCCCGCGAAACAGCCGAGCGCTACGGCCGCACGTCGCCGACAATCGGTCCGCCGTCGCCATGGCGCTCGAAAAGCCAAGTCAATCCTTTCCGACGCTGCGTCGTATCGCAGACGACTTTGGTGTGCACCATGCCGCGAGCGCCGTGGTGGCGTTTCTCTTCGCCACCACCGGCCCGGTGGCGATCGTCCTGTCGGTCGGCGCGCGCGGCGGCCTCACCGAATCCGATATTGCGTCGTGGATTTTCAGCGCGTTCGTTTTCAATACGTTCATCTCGGCCGCCTTCAGCCTGCTTTATCGCCAGCCGCTCGTCTTCCTGTGGAGCATTCCGGGCGCCGTGCTTCTTGGACCAGCGCTCGGCCATCTCGGTTTCCCGGAAGTCATCGGCGCGTTCGTCGCCTCGTTTGCCGGCCGCTTCGGCCTTGGCGCGCTCGTCTGCTTCCTCGTCACGGTGGCGGATGTGCCGATCTTCAACATCGGCGCGCCGTTCTGGGGGCTGGTGCTGGGCCCGGCCGCATCCTCGTTACTGGAGCGCGAATGAAACGCTTTCGCTACTACTGGGAGGATTTCCCCGTCGGGCGCGTCTTCGAGTACGGCTCGCGCACGCTGAGCGAGGACGAGATGATCGCCTTCGCGCGCGACTGGGACCCGCAGCGCTATCACATCGACCCGCAAGCGGGGAACGAGACGCCCTACGGCGGGCTGATCGCCTCCGGATGGCACACCGGCTGCGTGATGATGCGCTTCATGTGCGATGCTTACCTGAACGAGTCCTCGTGCATCGGCTCGCCGGGCATCGACGAATGGCGCTTCGCGGCGCCGGTGCGCCCGGGCGACACGTTGCGCTACCGCGGCAGCGTGCTCGAGTCGCGGCTCTCGGCGAGCAAGCCCGACCGCGGCATCGTCAAGTTCCGCTGGCAGCTCCTGAACCAGCGCGACGAGGTCGTCGTGTCGATCGTCGGCACGCAGTTCTACCTGCGCCGCCCGTGACGCACGTCCTGCGCATCCGCGACTTCGCGCTGTTCCTCGCCGGGCGCGTCTGCAACGTGCTCGCGGCGCAGATGCAGTGGGTGGCGGTCGGCTGGTACCTCTACGACCTGACGCGCGACCCGATGACGCTCGGCTGGGCGGGGCTCGCGGCGTTCGTGCCGATCGCGCTTCTCACGCTCCCGGCGGGCGATCTCGCCGACCGCGCCGACCGGCGGCTCGTGCTGTTCGCCGCGCACCTCATCCAAGCGCTCGCCGCCGCCCTGCTGCTGATTTTGGTGGCCCTGAAGACGAGCGCAACCTTGCCGTTTTACGGCGCGCTGGTGCTCTCCGGCACGACGCGCGCGCTCGCCGGGCCGGCGTCGAAGTCGCTCGCGCCGCTCCTCGTGCCGCGCGAGCAGTTCGCGCAATCGGTAGCGTGGGGCACCTCCGCGCAGCAGATCGCGATCATCACCGGGCCGGCGCTCGGCGGCCTGATCTACCTCGCAGGCGCGCCCATCACGTTCGCCGCGTGCCTTGTCGTGGCGCTCGTAGCGGCGATCGCCATGCTCGCAATCCGCACGCGCGTGGTGGCGTCGAAGGAGACCGGCAGCACGGCGTTCTCGCGCGCCATGGCAGGGCTGCGCTACCTGATGACGCAGCCGATCGTGCTCGGCGCGATCTCGCTCGATCTCTTCGCGGTGCTGCTCGGCGGCGTGAACGCGCTCCTGCCGGTCTTCGCGCGCGACATCCTGCAGGTCGGGCCGGCCGGGCTCGGCATCCTGCGCAGCACCTTCGCCGTGGGCGCCATTGCCACCAGCCTGGTGCTCGCGCAGCTCCCTGAAAGCCGCCAGCCGCACGCGGGGCGCGCGCTCTTCGGCGGCGTCGCGCTGTTCGGCGCGGGCGCCATCCTCTTCGCCCTGTCGGGCCATTTCAGCATCGCGATGATGGCGCTGTTCATCATGGGCGCGTCGGACGCGATGAGCGTGTTCGTGCGCGCTACCGTCGTGCAGCTCGCGACGCCCGAGGACATGCGCGGGCGAGTGAGCGCGATCCATGTGCTTTTCGTCGGCTGCACCAACGAGCTGGGCGAATTCCGCGCGGGACTGCTCGCCTCGCTTCTTGGCGCGGTGCCGGCGGCGCTCGCCGGCGGCGTCGGCACGCTCGTCATCGTGGCGCTCTGGTCGCAGCTCTTTCCCGGCCTGCGGCGCGTCGACCGGCTGAGCGAAGTCACGCCCTGACGGGCAAGCACGCCCGGCCGAATTCCGATCCAGGGTCGTAATTTATTCTGGCGCGGAGGCTCGCGGCGCCGCTACGGCAAATAATTACGACCCTGGATCGGAATTCCCGACGCCGAGGTAGGTGGCCGCCACCTGCGCGTCCGCGCGCAATTCCGGCGGCGTGCCCTCGAACACCACGGTGCCGTGGTCGATGACGTAGATGCGATCCGCGAGGCGGAGCGCCAGCTCCGCGTTTTGCTCTACCAGCAGCATGCTGACGCGCTCGGCGCGCAGCTCGCGGATCGTGCTCATCACGTCGTTCACCACGAGCGGGGCGAGTCCCTGCGACGGCTCATCCAGCAGCAAGAGCTCCGGACCGGTCAGCAAGGCGCGTGCAATGGCGAGCATCTGCTGCTCGCCGCCGGAGAGATCGCGCCCTTTGCTCTCCAGCCGCTCTTTCAGCCGCGGAAAGCGCTCGAGCACCGCTTCCAGCGACCAGCGCGACGAGGGCCGCTCGGCAATCGCCAGGTTTTCGCGCGCGCTGAGGTACGAGAAGATGCCGCGCGTTTCCGGCACGAGCGCGATGCCGAGCTGCGCGATGCGATGCGGCGCGAGCCCGGTGATGTCGCGTCCCTTGTAGCGGATCGCGCCGCTGCGCGGCGGCGTGAGGCCGCTGATCGAGCGCAGCGTCGTGGTCTTGCCGGCGCCGTTGCGCCCGAGGAGCGCGACGACCTCTGCTTCGCCCACGCCGAGCGACAGGCCGTGCAGGATGTGCGCAAGGCCGTAGTACGTCTGGATCGCGCGCAGCTCGAGCATCAGGCCGCCATGCCGCCGAGATAGGCGCGCCGCACCTCGGGATTGCGCTGGATCTCGGCGGGCGAGCCTTCGGCGATGAGACTCCCGAAGTGCATCACCGAAATCCGGTCCGACACGCTCATGATGATGTCCATCTTGTGCTCGATCAGCACGATCGTGTAGCGGCCCTTGAGGCTCTTCACGAGCGCCACCATGCGGCGCGTCTCTTCCGGCGAGAGCCCCGCCGCCGGCTCATCGAGCAGCAGCACGCGCGGCGCCGCGGCGAGCGCGATGGCGAGCTCGAGCTGGCGCTGCTCGCCATGCGAAATCTCGCGCGCCGGCTGGTTCTCTTTTGCGACCAACCCCACGTCGCTCAGCGCTTGCCGCGCTTTCGCTGTTACCTCCGCGTAGCGATCCGTACGGCGCCAGAGCAGCCCGCGCCACGCCGGGCTGCAGGCAAATGCGGCGACCCAAAGGTTGTCGAGCAGCGTAAAGGCGGGGAACACATTGGTGCGCTGGAACGAGCGCGCGAGGCCGAGATGCGCGATGCGATGCGCGCTTGTGCCGGTGATGTCGCGGCCGTCGAACAGGATGTGCCCGGCGCTCGGCGCGAACTGGCCGGTGAGCAGATTGAACAGCGTGGTCTTGCCGGCGCCGTTCGGCCCGATGATCGAGTGCAGCGTGCCCGCCTCGACGCGCAGGTTCACCGCGTTCACCGCGGTAAGCGCGCCGAACGACTTGCTCAGGTGGCGCGTTTCGAGAAGCGCCATACCCGGGACCAGGCTTCGACCACGCCGCCGCGGAAGAACAGCACCACGATGACGAACGCCACGCCGAGAAGCAGCGGCCAGCGCGCCCACATCACGCTCATCGACTCCGAGAGCCAGATGAACACCACCGAGCCGATGATCGGCCCGTAGAGCGAACCCGAGCCGCCGATCAGCGTGGCGAAGACGACGTTGCCCGAGAACACGAAGCCGATCGCTTCCAGCGGCACGATGCCGAAGAGCATGGCGTAGAGCACGCCGGCGAAGCCGGAGAACGCGCCGCCGATCACGAACGCGAGCAGCTTGAAGCGCGGCACGTTGTAGCCCACCGCTTCGGCGCGCACCTCGTTCTCGCGGATCGCCTGCAGGATCTTGCCGAGCGGCGACTCGACGATGCGCTTCATCACCCAGAGGGCGAGCAGGAAGAGCGCCGCGACCAGCACGTAGTAGGCCGTCGGCTGGCGAAAGTCGATGCCGAGCAGCGCCGGCCGCGGAATTCCGGGCATGCCGTCCTCGCCCCCGGTGACGCTGGTCCACTGGTAGGCGATGAAGTAGAAGAGCTGGTTCAGCGCAAACGTCAGCATGATGAAGTAGAGGCCCGAGCGCTGCACGCACAGATAGCCGACCAGCAGCGCCGACAGCGCCCCGATGCCGATGCCGACACCGAGCGCCGTGAAAACGCCGATGCCGTAGTACTTGATGAGATAGCCGGCGACGTACGCTGCCGAGCCGAAGAACGTCGCCTGGCCGAACGAAAGCAGGCCGGTGTAGCCAAGCAGCAGGTTCAGGCCGAGGCCGAAGATGGCGAAAATCAGGATCTCGGTCGCGATGGCATGGCGCACCACCAGCGGTAGCAGCACCACCGCGGCCAGCACGAGCAGCGCCGGGTGCTTCATCGAATGCCGAACAGGCCCTGCGGCCGCACGAGGAGCACGGCGGCCATCACCGCGAAGATCACGGCGGTGGACGCTTCAGTCCAGTACGCCGCGACCACCGCTTGCGCGACCCCGATCAGCAGCCCGGCGGCGATCGCGCCGAGCAGGTTGCCGAGGCCGCCGAGCGCGACGACGACGAAGGCGATGCCGAGCATGTCGACGCCCATGCCGGGCGAGAGGCCGCGAATCGGCGCGGTGAGGGCGCCGGCGATGCCGGCGAGGTAGGCGCCGAGCGCGAACGCCGCGGTGAACAGGCGATGGATGTCGATGCCGAGCAGCGACACCATCTCCTTGTTCTCGATGCCGGCGCGCATGATGGCGCCGTAGCGCGTGCGCTCGAGGAACAGCCACGTCGCTACCACCAGCAGCCCGGCCAGCACCATCACGAACAGCCGGTACTTCGGATAGAAGGTGAAGCCGAGATCCACGCCGCCGCGCAGAAGCGCCGGGGGCAGATGGCTGATGCCGACCGGTCCCCAGATGACGATGATCAGCTCATTGAGGATCAGCGCCAGCCCGAACGTAAACAGCAGCTGGTAGTCGTGCCCGGCCGCATACAGGCGCCGGATGCCGGCGTATTCGATCGCGATGCCAAGCAGCGCGACGCCGAGCGGCGCAACGAGAAGCGCGAGCCAGAAGTTGCCGATCGCGCCGACGACCGTGACCAGCAGATACGCGCCGACGGCGAAGAGCGCGCCGTGCGCGAAGTTCGGGATGTTGAGGATGCCGGTGATGAGGGCGAGCCCGAGCCCCATCAGGGCATAGAGCATGCCCGTCGCGATCCCGTTGAGGATCTGGCCGAGGAGGAGGCTCATTTGGGGACAGACCCCATTTAAATGGGGTCTGTCCCTATTTTTAGAAACCGCCGATGTCCTTGCAGGCGGCGTATTCCTTCGGCAGCGGCGTGTCGCCGGTCGCGATGATGTCGGCGAAGTCGTTCGGGTGCTTCATCGCCGGCTTCGGCTTGCAGCGCATGAAGAAGTACGGGCGCAGCGTCTGGTGCGTCCTGGCATCCACGCGCATGCGGCCGACCAGATCGTCGACCTCGATGCCCTCCAGAGCCTTGATCACGTCCTGGACCTCGACCGATTTCGCCCGGTCGAACGCGTGCAGCATCATGCGCGTCATGCCGTAGGCGGCCGAGGGCGCGTAGCCGGGCGGGTTGCCGAACTTCGCCTGGTAGCTGCGCACGAAGTTCTTCGCCACCGGCGTATCGGCGGTGTAGTAGAAGTTGGAGCCGACCCAGATGTTCTCGCGGATTTCCGGGGCGAGCTGCACGAGCTCCTCGACGCCCGAGGACCAGGTCATGATCAGCGGCACCCTGGGCGTGAGGCCGAAGTTGAAGATCTCGCGTGCCGCCGCCACCGCGTCGAGGCCGAAGTTGATCATCGCCACGGCGTCGGGCCGGTTCGCCGCCGCCTTCTGCACGTAGTTCGAGAACTCGCGCTCGCCGAGCGGGTGGCGGTCGGCGCCGACGAATTCCAGCCCGTGGCTCTTGCCGACTTCCTTGATGTACTTCTCGACGGACCAGCCGAACGCGTAATCGGCGACCAGCAAATGCCAGCGCTTGGCCTTCGGATTGGCTTTCATGAAATTGTCGACCACCGTCTTCGCCGCAGTATAGGGGCTCGCCGCCCACTGGAATGAATAGCGGTGGCAGCGCGCGCCGGAAATGTCCTCGGTGCCGCCGCTGAAGTAGTGGAACACCTTCTTGCGCTTGGCCACCTCGGACACGGCGAGCGCGACGCCCGAGGACCAGGGGCCGATGACGAACTGTGCACCGTCGCCGTCGACCGCCTCCTCGACGCGCCGCGTCGCGACGCCGGCCTGCGTCGCGGAGTCGCGCACGATGTACTTCACCGGCCGCCCGAGCACGCGCATGCCGCGTTCCTCGAGCGCCATCTGCATGCCCCGGTCCAGGATCGGCCCGACGTCGGCGAACGCGCCGGTGGCCGGCCAGATTCCCAGCATTACGACCTCTTTCTGCTGTGCCCGGATGATCGCCGGGAAGCCGAGTCCGGCCGCGGCCGCGGCCCCGACCTTCAGCATGTCTCTGCGCTTCATGTGCCTCCTCCCGAGGTGAAGGGCGCAGCCTACCCCAAACCCTTCGACGGCGGCCGAAGTGTTCCGAATGGACGCGCCCGCGCCGGGGGCGGGACAATCGGGCCGTGCAATCTCGAGGCATCACCCGGGCCGCCGCGATGCTTGCGGACCCCAGCCGCGCCGCGATGGTGCTCGCGCTGATGGATGGCAGGTCGCGCAGCGCCAAGAAGCTCGCCCTCGACGCCGGGGTCAGCGCACAGACGGCGAGCGCGCACCTGAGGAAGCTGGTCGCCGCCCGCATGCTGGTCTGGGAAGGGCGCGGACGCTCGAAATACTTCAGCCTTGCCGGTGCCGATGTGGCGCAAGCCGTGGAAGCGCTTTCAGAAATCGGAATTCACCAAGTGCCCGCCGCGGCGCGTGAGCTGCGCTTCGCACGCCGCTGCTACGACCACCTCGCGGGACAACTCGGCGTGGCGCTCACCGATCGCCTGTTGCGACCGGGGAACACGGTGCTGCGCGATCTCCGCATCGATCTCGCCGCGCTCGAAGCCTCGCGCCGGCCGCTCTTCAGGTGCTGCACCGACTGGACCGAGCGGCGAGCGCACCTCGCCGGCGCGCTCGGCGCCGCGTTGCTGGATCATTACAAGCGCGAGCGCTGGCTATTGCAGGTGAAAGACTCGCGCAAGCTCGTCGTTACGCCAGCGGGCGAGTCGGCCTTCGCTCGCTTCTTCGATATCGACACGACCTCGATCTAGGGAATAATCGCGGCTCCGCGTGCCGCCGATTATTTCCATTACCGGGCTGGAGAAGCGCTATGCGTCGGGCCTGCGGGCGCTCAAGCACGTCGACCTCGAGATCCGGCGCGGCGAGATCTTCGCGCTGCTCGGACCGAACGGCGCCGGCAAGACCACGCTGATCAACATCGTCTGCGGCATCGTCACGCCGAGCGGCGGCACGGTGACGGTCGACAGCCACGACATCATCCGCGACTATCGTGCGGCGCGCTCGCTGATCGGGCTCGTGCCGCAGGAGCTCGCCATCACGCCCTTCGAGAGCGTGTGGCAGACGGTGAGCTTCAGCCGCGGCCTTTTCGGCAGGCCTGCCAATCCCGCCTATGTCGAGAAGGTATTGAAGGACGTCGCGCTGTGGGAGCGGCGCAAGAGCAAGATCGTCACGCTCTCGGGCGGCATGAAGCGCCGCGTGATGATCGCCAAGGCGCTGGTGCACGAGCCGAGGGTGCTGTTTCTGGATGAGCCGACCGCGGGCGTCGATGTCGAGCTGCGGCAGGGGATGTGGGAGGTGGTGCGCGAGCTGCGCGCCGCCGGCGTCACCATCATCCTCACGACGCACTACATCGAAGAAGCCGAGCTGATGGCCGACCGTGTCGGCGTGATCAACAAGGGCGAGATCATCCTGGTGGAGGAGAAGCGGGCGCTGATGCACAAGCTCGGCAGGAAGCAGCTCACGCTCCACCTGCTGCGCGAGCTGACCGAGATCCCGCCGCGCCTGGCGCAATACGGACTGAGCCTCGCTCACGGCGGCCGCGAGCTGGTTTACCGCTACGACACCGAGGCCGATCGCACCGGCATCACCGGGCTGCTGGATGATCTCGCCTCGGCCGGCATCGGCTTCAAGGATTTGCAGACGACGCAAAGCTCGCTGGAGGACATCTTCGTCGACCTGGTGAGGAGCGACCGTTGAACGCGCGCGCGATCTGGGCCATCTACACCTTGGAGATGGCGCGCACCGGGCGCACGCTCGTGCAGAGCATCGTCGCGCCGGTGATCACCACCGCGCTGTACTTCGTGGTGTTCGGCGCGGCGATGGGCACGCGCATCTCGCAGATCGAGGGCGTGCAGTACGGCGCGTTCATCGTCCCGGGACTGATCATGCTGACGCTGCTCACGCAAAGCGTGACCAACGCCGCCTTCGGCATCTACTTTCCGAAGTTCATCGGCACGATCTACGAGCTGCTGTCGGCGCCGATCTCGGCGTTCGAGATCGTGATCGGCTACGTCGGGGCGGCGGCGACCAAGTCGGTCATCCTCGGCCTCGTCATCCTCATCACCGCTTTCTTTTTCGTCCCGCTGCGCATCGACCATCCGATCTGGATGGTCGCGTTCCTCGTCCTCACCGCCCTGACCTTCAGCCTGCTCGGCTTCATCATCGGCATCTGGGCCGGGGGCTTCGAGCAGCTGCAATTCGTGCCGATGCTCATCATCACGCCGCTCACCTTCCTCGGCGGCACGTTCTATTCGATCGACGTGCTGCCGCCGGCCTGGCAGACGGTGACACTATTCAATCCGGTCGTCTACCTGGTGAGCGGCTTTCGCTGGAGCTTCTTCGAGATCGCCGACGTGCACGTCGGCGTGAGCCTCGCGATGACGGCGCTCTTCCTCGTCGCCTGCCTCGGGGCGATCTGGTGGATCTTCAAGACCGGCTATCGCCTGAAGACGTAGACTCCTCTTATGCGCTGGCTCGCACTGCTCTCGCTATTCGCGTCGCAGACGGTGCTCGCCGATACGCTCTCCGGCACGGTGGTGAGCGTCATCGACGGCGACACGCTGGTCGTCGAGGACGCGGCGAAGCAGCGCTACACGGTGCGCCTTGCCGAGATCGACGCGCCGGAGCGCAACCAGCCTTTCTGGGTCGAGGCGAGCCGCTCGCTCGCAGCGCTGTGCTATCGCAAAGCCGCCACGGTCGAATGGTCGGAGCGCCGGGGCGGGCGCTATGTCGGATTCGTGGCGTGCGACGGCAAAGATGCCAACGCCGAGCAGCTCAGGCGCGGCATGGCGTGGGCCTCGCCGCGGGCGACCAAGCCGACCTCGCCGCTCTACGAGCTGGAGACTTACGCGCGGCTGCGGCGCATCGGCCTGTGGGCCGACGACCAGCCCGTGCCGCCCTGGGAATTCACTAGCGCCGGTGGAACCCGGCGTGGTGGAACGAAGTGAAGGGACGCGAGGCGAAGCGCGGCGACACCGCAAAGGCGCGCACCGGGCGCACGACCCTGACGACGGCGAACGGATAGCCGTAGCCGTACGGGTAATACGGCGGCGGCGGATACATCGCCGGAGAGTACGGAGCGCCGTAATAACCACCCGGCATCGGCGGCGGCGCTGCAGGATAGGGTGCCGGAGCGACGGGATAGGGCGCCGGAGCGGGCGCGACCTGCATCGCCTGCACTTGCCGCTCCAGGCGCGCGATGCGCTCTTCGAGCTCGCGATTGCTGTTGGCGGGCGCCGCGTCCTCTTTCATCACCGCGCGCACGTTGCGTGCGGCCTCGGGTACCTGGTTGCCGATCACGACGTGCCCCTGCTCGTCGGTCCATTGGTAAATGGTTGCCGAAGCTGCCAGCGGAATAGACAGCAGCAGGGCCGGCAAGAGCCTCACGCGCGACATCTTACTGCGATAATCGCGCGCCATGCCACCGGATATCTCGCGTAGTTTCCACGCGCTGCGCTCAAGCGCGCCGTTCTGGTCCCTGCGTCTGCATCACGAGACGCGCGAAGTGCTCGCCATGCGCCAGGACACGCTCGAGCCGCCGCGCTTCTCGGTCGATCGCGGCGCGATGCTGACAGCCGTGACAGAAGGCGGCTACGGCTATTGCGCGACGAGCGACCTGTCGAGTCCCGGGCTGCAGCAGGCGCTCGATCGCGCGACGCGCTGGGCGGAGGCGACCAAGGGCAAGAGCGTCGTGCGCTACGAGCCCACACGCATGGGGCAGCCGCGCGGCGAGTACGAGAGCCCGGCGCTCGCCAAGGCGCCGGGTCGCAGCGCGATGCATGACCTGCTCGCGGCGGAGTGCAAGGGCGCGAAGCTCGACGGCCGCATCGTCGAGCGCCAGGCGATGATCGAGCTGCTCGACGAGGAGCGCGTGTATCTCACGAACACCGGCGGCGAGCTGCGCCAGCGCTTCCACTGCGTCGTGCCGCATATGCGCGTGACGGCGAACCAGGGCAGCGACACGCAGGCGCGCAGCCTCGATCACGCGCAGCAGGGCGGCTTCGAGCAGGTCGGGCGCTCCGGGTTCGTCGGCAGCGGTGCGCGCCTGGCGGAGGAGGCGCTCAGGCTTCTCGCCGCGCCGAACTGCCCGTCGGGAAAGATGGATCTGCTGCTGCTGCCCGACCAGATGATGCTGCAGGTGCACGAGTCGATCGGGCACCCGCTTGAGCTCGACCGCATCCTCGGCGACGAGCGCAATTACGCCGGCACGAGCTTCGTCACCCCGGACATGTTCGGAGCCTACCGCTACGGGTCGGAACTGCTCAACGTCAGCTACGACCCGACCCGGCGCGAGGAGCTGGCGTCGTTCGCCTACGATGACGACGGCACGCCGGCGCAGAAAGTTTTTCTCATCAAGAACGGCATCCTGGTGGCGCCGCTCGGCGGGCGGCTGTCGCAAGCGCGCGCCGGGCTGCCCGGCACCGCCAACTCGCGCGCCTGCGCCTGGAACCGGCCGCCGATCGATCGCATGGCGAACCTCAATGTCGAGCCGGGCACGAGCTCCCTGGACGCGATGATCGCCTCCATCGAGCGCGGGGTGCTCATGCGCACCAACGTCTCCTGGTCGATCGACGACTCGCGCAACAAATTCCAGTTCGGCTGCGAGTGGGGCGAGCTGATCGAAGAAGGCCGGCGCGCGCGGGTGGTGAAGAACCCGAACTACAGGGGCGTGTCGGCGACCTTCTGGCGCAGTCTCCGGGCGGTCGGGGATGTGAGCACGCTCGAGGTGCACGGCACGCAGTACTGCGGCAAGGGCGAGCCGAACCAGGTAATCCCTTGCGGCCACGCGGCGCCGGCGTGCGTGTTTGCGGACGTCGATGTCTTCGGGGGTGCGGAATGACGGGCACGGCGGCTGCTCGGCGCGCTCCCACGCTACAACGGCACGCCGCGGGGGCCCGATGAAGCCGCAGTTCTACGAGCTCGCCGCGCGGCTTGAGCGCGAACTCGCGCCGGGCGAGACACTGCTCTGCAATTTTTCTGCCGAGCGCTCCGACTTCGTGCGCTTCAACCAGGCGCGCGTGCGCCAGGCGGGCAGCGTCGAGCAGCGCTACCTGAGCCTGCGCCTGGTGCGCTCGCGGCGCCAGGCCTCCGCCACGATAGCGCTGGCGGGCGACGGCGACGACGCGGCGCTTGCCCGGCAGACGCTCGGGCGGCTGCGCGAAGCCGTGGCCGACCTGCCCGAGGACCCGTGGCTGCTGATCAACGAAAGCGTGCAATCGAGCGAAGTCGAGCGTCGCGGGGCGCTCGCGCCCGCGCCGGCCGTCGTCGAGCAGGCGATGAGCGCGGCCGCCGCGCGCGACCTCGTCGGCTTCTATGCCGGCGGCACGATCTACCGCGGCTTCGCCAACTCGCTCGGCCAGCGCAACTGGCATGAAGTGGACAGCTTCAATTTCGACTGGAGCCTCTATCGCCAGGGCGACCAGGCAGTGAAGACGAGCTATGCGGGCTTCGATTGGGCGCCGGGCACTTTTGCGAGCAGGATGGCGCAAGCGGTCGAGCAGCTCGAGCTGCTCGCGCTACCCCGGCGCACTATCGAGCCGGGCGAATACCGCGCCTATCTCACGCCGCGAGCGCTCGCCGAAGTGCTGGGCCTCTTGTGCTGGGGCGGCTTTTCCGCCCGCGCGCGCCAGACGAAGCAGAGCCCGCTCATGCGCATGGAGGAGGGGCGCACGCTCGCGCCGCAGATTGCGCTCAGCGAAAACATCGCGGCCGGCGTCGCACCCGCCTTCCAGGCCGAAGGGTTCGTGCGGCCGCCCGTGGTGCCGCTCATCACTGCCGGCAGACTCGGCGAGCCGCTCGTCTCACCGCGCTCGGCAAAGGAATACGGACTCTCGACCAACGCGGCGAACGGCGGCGAGGCGCCGGAGTCGCTCGACATGGCAGCCGGCGCGCTGGCGGAGCGCGAGGCGCTGCAGGCGCTCGGTACCGGCCTGTATATCTCCAATCTCTGGTACCTCAACTTCTCCGACCGGCCCGGCGGGCGCATCACCGGCATGACGCGCTTCGCGACCTTCTGGGTGGAAGGCGGCCGCATCGCCGCGCCGGTGACGCCGATGCGCTTCGACGAGTCGGTTTACCGGTTGCTCGGCGAGACGCTGGTCGATCTCACGCGCGAGCGCGAGTTGCTGCCCGATTCGTCGACCTACGGCGAGCGGCAGACCTCGAGCGTGCGATTGCCGGGCGCGCTGGTCAGCGCGCTGCGATTCACTTTGTAGGAATTCCGACCCTGGATCGGAATTATCGGTAGAAGACGTGCCGGCCGATGCGCGCGACGCGCCGCTTTTCCTTCGCCCACTCCGGTCTGATATAGGTGGCGTGGAAGTAGAGCGCCCCCTGGAGCTGCGGGGTATAGCGGTTGTAGTAGACCGCCTTCGCGACCTGCTGGGCGCGCTGCCATTCTTCGCCGGTCGGCTCCGGCAGTCTTCCGAACTCGGTCCAGGAGAAGGCGGCGACCTGGCGCTTGCGGATCGGGTCCCAGGTCTTCTGGTAGACCACCTCACAGACGGTGCGCGGGAAAAGGCGCGAGGCCTTGCGGTTCATGGTGACTTCGGCTACGGCGAACTGGCCGGCGACCGGCTCGCCGCGGGCTTCGAAATAGACGTTGCGGGCAAGGCAGGCGAGGCTTGCCTCCTGCATGGCGCGGTCGCGCTCGCGCCGCAGGTCCTGGTAGGCGAAGACCGCCTGCAGCGCGAGCCCGAGGCTTGCGAAGACGGCGGCGGCGAACGCGACAAAGAGCCATGCCCACTTGTCGGTCCGATACCAGTAGATGCGCAGGCTGCGGCGCAGATCGGCGTACGACGAAATCATGCGCGCCCACTGTGCCGAGCGCGAGTCGCCTGCCAAAGGTAACAATACGCACATGGAAAAGAGCGAACTCAGCGTGCGTGACATCCTTGCGGGACGCGCGCCGAAGGAAACGCAAATTACCGTCAAGGGCTGGGTGCGCACGCGGCGCGATTCGAAGGCCGGCATCTCATTCATCCACGTATCCGATGGCTCGTCGTTTCATCCGGTGCAGGTCGTCGCGCCGAGCACGCTGCCGAACTACGCCGACGAAGTGCAGCGCCTGACGGCGGGCTGCGCCATTTCCGCGACGGGCAGCATCGTGCCTTCGCCCGCGAGAGGGCAGCCCTTCGAGATGCAGGCATCCGCGGTGCGCGTCATCGGCTGGGTCGAGGATCCGGACCACTACCCGATACAGCCGAAGCCCCATTCGCTCGAGTTCCTGCGCGAGGTGGCGCACCTGCGCCCGCGCACCAACGTCATCGCCGCGACGACGCGCGTGCGACATACGCTCGCGCAGGCGATCCATCGCTTCTTCAGCGAGCACGGCTTCTTCTGGGTCAACACGCCGATCATCACCGCGGCGGATGCCGAGGGCGCGGGCGCGCTGTTTCGCGTCTCAACGCTCGATCTCGTCAACCTGCCGCGCACGCCGCAGGGCAAGGTCGACTTCGCGCAGGACTTCTTCGGCCGCGAGACTTTCCTTACCGTGTCCGGCCAGCTCAACGTCGAGGCCTACTGCCTCGCGCTAAGCAAGGTCTACACGTTCGGGCCGACCTTCCGCGCGGAGAACTCCAACACCAGCCGCCACCTCGCGGAGTTCTGGATGATCGAGCCCGAGATCGCCTTTGCCGGGCTCGCCGAGGACGCCGACCTGGCGGAGTCGCTGCTCAAGTACGTGCTGCGCGCGCTGCTGGAAGAACGGCCCGACGACATGGCGTTTTTCGACGAGCGCATCGAGAAGGGCCTGGTCGCCAAGCTGCAGGGGATCGTCCAGTCCGAGTTCGCACGCATGGACTATGGCGAAGCCATTTCGATCCTCGAGCGCTCGCGCGAGAAGTTCGAGTTCCCGGTGAAGTGGGGCGTCGACCTGCAGTCCGAGCACGAGCGCTACCTCACCGAGAAGCGTGCCAAGCGCCCTGTCATCGTCATGAACTACCCGAAGGCCATCAAGGCCTTCTATATGCGCGTTAACGACGACGGCAAAACCGTGGCGGCGATGGATGTGCTCGCGCCGGGCATCGGCGAGATCATCGGCGGTAGCCAGCGCGAGGAGCGCCTGGAGGTGCTCGACGCGCGGATGGACGAGATCGGCATCGACAAGGAAGCGATGAGCTGGTACCGGGATCTGCGCCGCTACGGCAGCGTGCCGCACGCCGGCTTCGGCCTGGGCTTCGAGCGCACCATGGCCTACGTCACCGGCCTCGCCAACGTGCGCGACGCGATTCCCTTCCCGCGCACGCCGGGCAACGCCAAATATTGAAATCGGGGACAGGTACGTAATTGTCTTGCAAGGGTCGTCCGAAACCGAGGCTGAATTACGTACCTGTCCCCGATTTCAGCCGGAGCCGCGCCGCAGCGGGAGATCGGCGGTGCGCAGCTGGTTGTCGACGTCCATGACGCCCTTGATGCGCGAGGCGATCTCGGCGCAGGCGGCGCGCTGCGAGCTGTCGTCGACGACGCCTTCGAGCGTGACGCGGCCGTAGAGCGTGGTGACCCTGGCGTAGCAATGCGACGTCGAGACGTGCGTGCGCAGCGCCGCGCGCACGTGATGCGTGATGGCGATGTCGCGCAGCTTGTCGTGCGATTGCTCGGTCTCTTCGAACTGCGGCGAGCCCACCATGGCGAGGATCTTGTCGACACACTGCTCGACGCTCATGCGGTCAGTGTTGAAGCCGACGTCGTACTCGTTGATGTCGCGCGTATCGATGTGGAAGTGCCGGCGCATCACCGCCTGCGCCGCCGCGTCGTTCTGGTCGACGATGCGCTCGGCGGCCGGTTGGTCGTCGATCTCCAGGCGCTTCATCATGCGCTTGACGCGCTCGCGCCGCGACGCCGAGACGCACACGCGCACCGCGTGCGGCACCTCCTTCAGCAGCGCGGTCGCGCCCCAGCCGCGCAGGATGACGCCGTCGCCCTCGGCCGCCGAGACGATCTCGTCGGCGGTAAGGATGCGCAGCTTCAGGTTGTCGATGGTGAGGCGCTCCCAGATGCCCTGAGTTCCCTCGAGGAAGCTGACGACGTGGCTCTTGCGTACGCGCGCACGGTTCGCAAGATGATCGATGATCTCGTGGTGCTGCACCTTGAGCCCGAGCGCGTCGCCGAGCGCCCTGGCCACATCCTTGCCGAGCGAGCCCATCTCCCGGTTCATTGCTATCAGCGGCATGACGCCACCTCCCTGCGAACATCGTAGCGCAGCGCGCGACACTTGGGGCATACTCGCGCGGGTAACGAGGAGGAGCACTTCTGAAGGCGCCGTCATTCGCCTACGCCAAGGCGAAATCTCTCGCCGAGGCGTTCGAGCTCGCGGCACGGCCGGGCGCCCGCATCCTCGCCGGCGGCCAGAGCCTGATCCCGTCGCTCAACATGCGGCTCGCCACGCCCGAGCTGCTCGTCGACATCACGGGATTGCGCGAGCTCGCGACGATCGAGCGCCGCGCGAACGCGCTGCGCATCGGCGCGCTCGTCACGCACGCCACGCTCGAGCGCTCGCGCGAAGTGGCCGAGCACGTCCCGCTTCTTGCCCAGGCTGCGGCCGAGGTCGCGCATCCCGCGATCCGCAACCGCGGCACGCTCGGCGGCAGCCTCGCGCTCGCCGATCCCGCCGCGGAGTACCCGGCGTGCGCGCTGGCGCTGGAGGCCACGATCGTGATCGCCGGCCGCGGCGGCGAGCGCCGCGTGCCGGCGTCGCGCTTTTTCCGCGGACTCTTCGAGACCGACATCCGCCCGGGCGAGCTCCTGGTCGCTGCGGAGTTCCCGCGCGCCGAGCGCTCGCTCTTCATCGAGCTCGCGCGGCGCCAGGGCGATTACGCGATCGTCGGCATCGCCTGCGTCGCGGACGCCAAGGGCCGCTGCTTCGCCTTCTGCGGCGTCGGCGCGACGCCGATGCTCGCGCAGCGCGCGGCGCGCGCTGCGACGCTGGATGCGGCGCTCAAGGCACTGCGCAAGGACCTCGATCCGCCGGCCGATCTCTATCACTCGTCGGCGACCAAGCTGCACCTCGCCGGCATCCTGCTTTCACGCGCATGGAACACGCTCGCGAAACCACACTGACCGTAAACGGCGCGCGCGTCACCCGGCGCATCGAGCCGCGCGTGCACCTCGTCGACTTCCTGCGCGAGGAGCTCGGCCTCACCGGCTCGCACATCGGCTGCGAGCACGGCGTGTGCGGCGCCTGCACCGTGCGCGTGAACGGCGAGATCGTGCGCGGCTGCCTGATGCTGGCGGTGCAGGCCGATGGTTGCTCGGTGGAGACCATCGAAGGTCTGTCCGACTCCAAGGAGCTTGCGCCGCTGCAGCGTGCGTTCCACGAGCACAACGCGCTGCAGTGCGGGTTCTGCACGCCCGGCATGCTGCTCGCCGCTCAGGACCTGCTGCGCAGCGGGCGCAAAGCGACCCGCGAGGAGATCCGCGCGCATATCTCCGGCAACTACTGCCGCTGCACCGGCTACCAAGCCATCGTGGACGCCATAGAGGAAGTCATCCATGGGCCGCGCTGAGCTGCCGCTCCACGCGCCCGGCACCCAGGTCGACCGCGGCTACATCGGCGAAAGCGTCCCGCGGCCGAACGCGCAGCGCCTGCTCCAGGGGCGCGGGGCGTTCATCGATGACCTGCGCTTCCCGCGCCTCGCGCACGTCGCCTTCTTCCGCAGCCCCTACGCTCACGCCCGGATCAAGAGATTGGACTTTGCGAAAGCGCGAGCAGCGCAGGGCGTCATCGCCGTCCTCGACGGCCGAGCGGTCGCCGAGTACTGCACGCCCTGGGTGGCGGTGCTCGCGCACCTGAAGGGCATCAAGTCGCCGCCGCAGCACGCGATCGCCATCGAGCGCGCCTGCTGGCAGGGCGAGGCCTGCGCCGCAGTGGTGGCGGAGTCGCGCTCACAGGCGGAGGACGCCGTCGCGCTCATCCAGGCCGAGTGGGAAGAGCTGCCGGTCGTCACCGACATGGACGCCGCGTTGGCTGGCAAGACGGTGATCCACCCCGAGCTCGGTGACAACATCTGCTTTAAGCGCGAGCTCGACACGGGCGGCGTCGATGAGGCCTTTGCGCGCGCAGATCTGGTGGTGGAGGAGACGTTCCACTTCGGGCGCCACACCGGCGTCTGCCTCGAGGGCCGGGCGATCCTGGCGGACTACAACGCCGCCGAGCACTCGCTCACCGTGTATCACGCGACGCAGGCGCCGCACATGATGCAGGACATCTTCTCCCGGCACCTCAACATCCCGGAGGCCAATGTCCGCGTCATCACCAAGGACGTCGGCGGCTCGTTCGGCATCAAGGTGCATGTCTATCCGGACGAGATGGCGACCGCCGCCATCTCGGTCATGCTGCGCCGTCCGGTGAAATTCGTGGCCGACCGGCTGGAGTCGTTCCTGTCGGACATCCACGCGCGCGAGCACAAGGCGCGCGTGCGCCTCGCTTGCAAGCGGGATGGCGAGATCCTCGCCTTCGACCTCGACGACATCACCGCCATCGGACCGTACTCGGTCTATCCGCGCACCAGCGGCATCGAAGGCAACCAGGTGGTGAACCTCACCGGCGGGCCGTACAAGCACCAGAAATATCGGGCGCGGATGCACGTGGTGTTTACGAACAAGAACGTCACCTGCCAATACCGCGCGGTCGGTCATCCGATCGCGGTGGCGCTCACCGAGGGCATCG
>JACXTT010003559.1_pt1 | contig 23870 bp, 15 predicted proteins | sample 9270951 | NCBI WGS metagenome assembly JACXTT01 (sample SAMN15532306, study PRJNA645909) | rock metagenome | isolation source: weathered quartz diorite | place: Puerto Rico | collected 2017-06-21
TCAGGTTCGTGGTGTTCCTCGGCAGGGATCCGGGGCGCGGGTTGGGTGGGGGCGGCCTGACGCTCTCGGTGGCCTCTTTCTTCGCGGCGGTGTGCTGCAAGGAGAGCGCGGCCGCGTGGCTCGCGATCGGCGCGGTGTGGCTGGCGCTCGCGCGACGCGGCGTTCCCGCGCGAGGGTCGATCGTGGCCGGCCGCGCCGGCGCCTACGTTGGAGCGCTGGTCCTCTTCGCGGCGCTCCGCGCGTCCGCCGTCGGCTGGGCTCGCCAGCCCGTACCGTTCGTCGACAACCCGCTCGCGAACGCGGATCCCGCGACGAGGGTGGCGAATGCGGTGCTCCTGTTCGGTCGATACGTGGCGAAGATGGTCTGGCCGACGACCCTCTCCATCGACTACGGGTTCGACCAGATTCGCATCGTTCCGATGGTCCCGTGGGGCGCGCTCGGCGCTCTGGCGATCGGCGCGCTCGCGGCGCTGGCGATCGTCATCTTGAAAAAACACGGTCACGAGAACGCGGCGTTCTTGGCGGCCTTCATCCCCGCTGCGTTCGCCGTGACGGGAAATCTGGCCTTTCCCATCGGAACGATGTTCGCCGAGCGCCTTGCGTATCTCCCGCTCGCGGGAGCCTGCGGTCTCGCCGGGGTTGCGGTCGCGGCCGTCCCCAAGCCCTCCGGGCGCGCCGTCGTGATCTCGCTCCTGCTCGCGGCCTGCTCCGCCCGAATCTTCGTCCGATGCGGCGACTACGCCGATCTCGCGACGCTCTCCGAGGCCACGGCCGCAGCGTCTCCGCGGGCGGTCAAGGCGCTGGCGAACGCCGGCCGAGTTCGCATGCGTCAGGGACATCCCGAGCTGGCGCAGCCGCTGCTCGAGCGCGCAGTCGCTCTCTGGCCCGACTATGCCCGAGCGTGGCAGCTTCTCGCCGAGGCCTATGCCGAAGGCGGCGACGCGGTGCGGGCGGAGGAGGCGAGGCGGCGAGCCGCAGCGGCCGCGTCTCCGGCGGATCGCTCCGACGACCCGCTATAATCGGCACTCCCGGTCTCCTCGACGCGAGCCCCTGATGAACGCCGTATTACGCCGCCTCATGGAGCACCCGCTCCTCGGACCGAAGATCGCCCATCATCGACGCGTCGAAGGGCGGCCTGCGCGATACGCCGACCTCGCGACGCCTCCGCGCCGCGAAATCGTCGAGGCCCTCACCGCCACCGGGATCGGCCGCCTGTTCACCCATCAGGTCGAGGCGCTCGACGCCGTCGCCGCGGGGGAAAACGTCCTCGTCGCCACACCGACCGCTTCGGGGAAGTCGCTCGTGTTCGCCCTTCCGGCGCTGGCCGGGGCGCTGGACGGGGAGGGTGCGACGTCGCTGTTCTTGTATCCGACCAAAGCATTGGCGCAGGACCAGCTCACGGGATTGAACGCCCTTGCGGCGGCGACCGGCCGCCTGCGCCCGCCGAGCTTCGCGATCTACGACGGCGACACGACCGATCAACTGCGCCGCAAGATCAAGGAAGACCCGCCGGATGTGCTGATCACCAATCCCGACATGCTTCACGCGGGTATTCTCGCGCATCACACCGATTGGTCCCGATTCCTCGGGCGGCTGAGGTTCGTCGTTCTGGACGAGCTGCACGTCTACCGGGGCGTGTTCGGCGCGCACGTGCACCACATCGTGCGCCGATTGATGCGCATCGCGGCCATGGAAGGGGCCGCGCCGCGCTTCATCGCGGCTTCCGCGACGATCGGGCGCCCCGGCGAGTTCGCCGAGACGCTCCTCGGCGCGCCGTTCCGCGTCGTCGACCGGTCGGGCGCTCCGGCCTCCGGGCGCGACGTCGTTCTCGTCAATCCGGTGACCGTCTCGCCGTACACCGCGGCGGTTCGCGTGGTCGCCGAAGCTGCCCGCGAGGGGGCGCGGACGATCGCCTTCACCAAGGCTCGACGCATCACCGAGCTGCTCCACCAATGGCTCGGCCAGGAAGCGCCGGAGCTGCGGAGGAAGATCGCCCCCTATCGCGCCGGGTATCTCCCCGAAGAGCGCCGCGCCGTCGAGAAGAAGCTGTTCGCAGGGGAGTTGCTCGCCGTCCTGGCGACGAGCGCCCTCGAGCTCGGCATCGACGTCGGAGGCCTGGACGTCTGCGTGCTCGTCGGCTACCCGGGTTCGCGCACCTCGACGTGGCAACGCATCGGCCGCGTCGGGCGGGAATCCAGGGACGCGCTCGTCGTGCTCGTCGCGATGCCGGACGCGCTCGATCAATATCTGGTCGCCCACCCCGAGACCCTGTTCGACGGTGCGTTCGAGCGGGCCGTTCTCGACCCCTGGAATCCCGTGGTCGCCGGGGCTCATCTGGTCTGCGCCGCGGCCGAGGAGCCTCTGACGCGAAACGAGGTCGACTCGTTCGGCGAGCGCGGCCGCGCCCTGGTCCGCGATCTCACGAACGCCGGCCGCCTGGCGCGCGACGCGGAAGGGACGCGGTGGTGCTCCTACCGGAGGCGACCGCAGAGGGACGTCAGCCCGCGCGCCGCGGGCAGCCCCTTCGTCATCCTCGAGGTGGACACGGGGCGGCTCCTGGGGACGATCGACGCGATGCGGGTTTGGCACGAATGCCACCCCGGCGCCGTGTACCTCCACGCAGGGCAGTCCTACCGCATCGACGAGCTGGACGTCGATCACAAGCGCGCGATCGCCCGACCGCTCCGGGCCGACTACTACACCGTCGTGCTGGGCGAGAAGGAGACGGAGATCCTCGAGCGGCTGGACGAGCGATCGCTCCCGATTCCGGGGGGTGTCGTCCCCGTCGGCTTCGCTCGGCTCAAGGTGACCGTCCAGATCCGCGAGTACCAGAAGAAGCGGCTATTCGGCGGCGAGGCGATCTCGACGCACCCCCTCGAGGCGCCGCCGCTGACCTACGAGACGACGGGGCTGTGGATCGAGATTCCGCGCGCGCTCCCGGCGCTTCTGACCGGCGAGGGGCTCCACTTCATGGGGGGCATCCACGCCGCCGAGCACGCCATGATCGGCCTCTTCCCGCTCCTCGCCATCGCGGATCGGGGGGACATCGGAGGCATCTCGTACACCGCACACCCGCAGATCGGCGGACCGGCGATCTTCCTCTACGATGGCGTCGCCGGAGGAGCCGGGCTGTCAGAGCGCGCGTTCGCCGAGCTGACGGACCTCCTCGGGAGGACCCGTGAGCTGATCGGCGCCTGTCCGTGCGATGACGGATGTCCGGCCTGCATCCAGTCGCCGCGGTGCGGGAACGGGAACAAACCGCTCGACAAGGCGGCGGCTCTTCGCGTGCTTTGCGTGCTCCTCGGCGAGGAGGGGATCGATCTCGACGCCGAGCGCGCGAGCGAATCCGGGCCGGAGCCGGCCCCGCCGCCGCGCAAGCACGGCATCACGCGCGGGGGACGCCGAGAGATGCCGTCCGTGCCGACCGCCCCGGAGCCGGGAAACGTCCTGGTCTTCGATCTCGAGACCCAGCGCAGCGCCGACGACGTCGGAGGATGGGGCTTCGTGGCGAAGATGGGGTTGGCGGTCGCCGTGGTCTACGACGTCGCGCGCGCCTCGTATCGGACCTACTTCGAAGCCGACGTCGAGCGGCTCCTGCTCGATCTCGCGCTCGCGGACCGCGTCGTCGGATTCAACATCGACCGCTTCGACCTCGCCGTGCTCTCCGGCTACACCGACCGCGACCTCGGGCGGATTCGCACGCTCGACCTGCTGGGAGAGATCCACAAGGGGGTCGGCTTCCGCGTGTCGCTCAACCACCTCTCCGAGGTCAATCTCGGGGAAGCCAAGGCGGGGGACGGATTGCAGAGCTTGAGGTGGTGGAAGGAAGGGCGCATCGACCTGATCGAGCAGTATTGCCGCAGGGACGTCGAGGTCACGAAGCGGCTGTGGGAGCTCGGACGGTCGCAGGGATACCTTCTCCACCGCGACAAGTCCGGGCGCACGCTGCGCCTTCCGGCGGCGTGGTCATGAGGCCCGCGCTCCTGGCGCTAATCCCGCTCGGCATCCTCGCCGCCTGCTCCGGCTCCACGGAACCGACGATGACGGTGGTGCCGCCCCCGGCGTCCTGGGAGCAGGATCTGCTGGCCCATCGGAGGCAGCGCGACGTCGACTTCGCGACCGATGCCGATTCTCCGATCCCCAAGTCGCAGCGCGCGTCGTTCCACGGCCTCTCGTACTATCCGAACGACCCGACCTGGCGCTACGCCGGATGGGTGGAGAGGTATGCGAACGCCCAGCGGCTGACGATCACCACGACTGTCGGCGAGTCGCGCCCCTGCGAGCGCTGGGGGCGCGTCACGTTCGTCCGCGACGGCCGGCCGCTCACGTTGCAGGTCTACCGCCTGCTGGATCTTCCCGACCGCCCCGGAGGCGAGGGACTGTTCCTGCCGTTCAAGGACGGGACGACGGGGAAGGAGACGTATGCCGCGGGCCGCTACGTCGATCTCGAAGGACCCGACGGCGGTCCCTTCGTGCTCGATTTCAATCGCGCGTACAACCCCTCGTGCGCCTACGGCCAGCCGGAGCGATTCCAGTGCCCCGCAACGCCAGCCGAAAACGCGCTCGCCGTCGCCGTGACCGCCGGCGAGCGCGGTCTGGACCGCGCAGCCGATTCCTCGAGCCGATGAGCGCGCGAAGCGACCGCGAGGCACCAGTGTTTCTCGTCGGCTTCATGGGAGCCGGGAAGTCGAGCGTCGGGCGGCTGCTGGCCGCACGGCGGGGATGGGAGTTCGCGGACACCGACGCGCTGGTCGAGCGAGCGCTCGGCCGGACGATCGAGGAGATCTTCCGGGAGTCGGGAGAGGGGCGATTCCGGGAAGCCGAGTGGGACGCGCTCCGCTCCTTGAGGGGCCGGAAACGGATCGTCGTCGCCACCGGCGGCGGGCTCTTCCTGGGTGTCGCGCAGCGCGCGTTCGTGCGCTCCCAGGGAGTTTCCTGCTGGATCGACGCGCCGCTCGATCTCGTGGCCGCACGCGTCGGCGCCGGTCCCGCTCGGCCGCTGTGGTCGGCCGACGACGCGCTCGCTCGGAGGGCGTTCTTCGAGAGGCGCCGCGCGGCCTACGCCCTGGCCGACCTCCGGGTTGACGCGTCGCGCGGCGACGAGGACGCGACGGCATCCGCGATCGAGAGGGCGCTCGACGCGATTTACCGTTGATTTGTTGGAAAAAATCGTCATACTGACGGGCGTCCCATTCCACTCTTGGAGGAACGTTCGATGACGAAGACCGAGTTGATTCAGATGCTGGCCGAGGCGACGGGCTCAGATCGCAAGAGCGCGAAGATGTTTCTCGAGGGGCTGACCGGGGTCGTCGAGAAGACGATCAAGAAGGGCGGAGAGGTCCCGATGAAGGGCCTCGGCAAATTCAAGGTCGTCAAGCGCAAGGCGAGAATGGGCCGCAACCCGGCAACGGGCGAAGCGATCAAGATCCCGGCCAAGACGGTCGTCCGGTTCACGGTGGCGAAGGCCCTCAAGGACCTCGTCAAGAAAGCGAAGTAGCCTTCTCCCGCGTGCGGCTCGCGTTCGTGTGCGCCGCCGTCGGGACCGCGCTCGCGATCCCCGGCCTCGTCCGGGCCGGGGATCCGCGCCTTCTCTTCGACATCCGGCCTCCCATCACGGTCGTTCTCGAGAACGGGGGACGGCGTGATGCGCTGTTGACGATCGAGGTGCGCAATCCGGGCGACCGGCTCATTCGCGTCTCCCACGTCCGCGCGACCTATTTCGAGGGAGATACCGTCGCCCTCACTCTCGACCCCGCGGCATCGCTCTTCACCCGCGCCGGACTCCTCTCCGATCCCCGCGTCGATGCCGGCGGGCGGGATCTCTGGCAGGGCCTTTGTCTCGCCCCTCCGACGAGCGCGACCGATCGCCTGCGCCTCGAGTTCGATCTCGCGGAGCGCCGCGGGCTGAGGGTGACGCACGCCGGCCAAACGCTCGACGTGCCGCTGCGCCCTCCGGTCGATCCGCCGGTCATCGCCCTGCCGGTTCAAGGGACGTGGCGCGTGACGCAGGGTCACGCTTGTGCCACCAATCACCGGCGCGGGCGGCTCGGCGGCGAGTTCGCGTGGGACCTCGCGGCCGTCAGCGAGTCGGGGCGGTCGGGCGCGCCAGGGTTCGACGCGTCGCATCGCAACGACGAGAGTGCGACGTTCGGGCGGCCCGTGATGTCGCCCGTCGCGGGAAGGGTCGTCTCCGTCGTCGACAGCGTCGACGACAACGACGAACAGAAGAGCTTCCCGAGGCGCAGCCTCGTCGAATCGGCCCGAGAGCCGCGTTGGATCTTCGGGAACCACGTCGTCGTCGATGCCGGCCGCGGCGTGTTCGTTCTCCTCGCTCATCTCAAGAAGGACTCCATCACGGTTGCGCCGGGCGCCTCCGTCCGTGAAGGAGACGTCCTCGCGCGCGCCGGGAACAGCGGGAACACGATGCTGCCGCACGTCCACGTTCAGGTGATGGACGGCGCCGACCCCGCCGACCCCGCCGTCTCTGGAATCCCGGCGCTGTTCCGCGACTACGTCGAGATCTCGACGAGTGGCCAAGGCCCTCAGGCAGAAGCGGTCGTTCGCCGCGTCGCGGCGGGCGACCCGCCGGAGGGTTCCGTCGTCCTCACACCGGAGCCCGCGCACAAGGCCCCTTGACGCTCACGGGGGTCCCCGGACTCCGATCGCGTCCATCGCGATGTCGTTGCGATGGTGCTCGCCCGGCCATCGAATGCGCGCGACCGCCTCGTACGCGCGAGCGCGGGCCGCAGCCAAACCCGCTCCGATCGCGGTCACCGAGAGGACCCGGCCTCCCGCAGTCACCAGGCGGTTCGAGCCGTCGAGCTCCGTGCCCGCGTGGAAGACCATCACGTCCGAGAGCCGTTCCGCTTCCTCGACCCCGTCGATCGGCCATCCCTTCGAGTAGGACCCCGGGTAGCCGCCGGAGGCCATGACGACGCAGACGGCGGCGTCGTCGCGCCATCGCAGGCTGACGTCCGAGAGCGTTCCGCGCGCGCAGGCGTGGAGGACCTCGAGCCAATCGCCGTCGAGGCGTGGGAGCAGAACCTGCGTTTCGGGGTCACCGAACCGAGCGTTGTACTCGAGGACCTTCGGGCCGGACCCGGTCATCATGACGCCCAGGAACAGCACTCCTCCAAATGGGCGGCCCTCCGCGGCCAGTCCCCGCAAGGTGGGACCTATGATCTCGTCGCGCAGAATCCGCCGAGTCGGCTCGTCGATCCAAGCCGACGGCGAGTAAGTGCCCATCCCTCCCGTGTTGGGGCCGCGATCGCCGTCGCCCATCCTCTTGTAGTCTTGGCAGGGAGCTAAGTCCCGCCAGGTTCTCCCGTCGGCGAGCACGAAGAACGAGGCCTCCCGCCCGCGCAGCAACTCCTCGACGACGATCCGGCGCCCCGCGTCTCCGAAGGCCTGGCCGGAGAGCATGCCGGTCGCCGCGGCGACCGCGTCCCCCGGGCTCTCGGCGATGACGACTCCCTTCCCGGCGGCGAGGCCGTCCGCCTTGACGACGAGCGGGTAGGCAGCCTCGGTGGACAGGAGGTAGCGCGAGGCGCTCGATTCGTCGTCGAAGATCCGGAACGCCGCCGTCGGGATCCCGTGGCGAGCCATGAACTCTTTCGCAAACGCTTTGCTCGCCTCGATCGTCGCCGCCGCGGCCGACGGTCCGAACACGTCGATCCGTGCTGCGGCGAGACGGTCGGCGAGGCCCGCGGTCAGCGGCGCCTCGGGACCGATCACCACCAGGTCGTAGCGGGAGGAGAGGGCGTGCGCCGCGAGCGCGTCGACGTCTTCGGCGGCGATCGGCACCCGCGTTGCATGGCGGCCGATCCCGGCGTTTCCGGGCGCGCACGCGAGATCGGTGAGGTGCCGGCTGCGGCGGAGCGCCCACGCGATGGCCGCCTCTCGCCCGCCTCCGCCGACGAGGAGGACCTTCATGCCGGGGCTTCGCTCGTCGATGCGATCAGTGGCAGCCGCAGGCGCCCGAGCCGCAGCCGCCGGCCGCGGCCTTCACTCCGCCGTCGGATTTCGTCCCGCCCGGCTTGTCGGACTTGGGAGCCGAGTCCGTCGAAGGTGACGACGACCCGGACTTCCCGGATCCGCCGCCGTACCCCTCGCTGTACCAGCCGCCGCCCTTGAGCTGGAAGGCAGAGCGAGAGATCAGCTTCTCGAGCGCCCCGGAGCATTCCGTGCACTTCTTGAGCGGCTTGTCGTCGAATTTCTGGATGACTTCCAGCACTTTTCCGCAGGACGTGCATCGGTATTCGTAGATCGGCATGCGGCCGCCTCCGGCTCTTCGAGACGCACGAGATTCTGGAATCCGTACAGGAGTCTGTCAAGAAAGCCCGGGTCATCGCTTGGCGATCCGCCCTTTTCCTCCTCCGCCGAAATGATCGGCGAGCGCGTCCGCGAGGGCGTCCGCGAGCCGCTCTCGATCCGCCGCGCGGCCGAGGAGCGCGGCATCGTCGGGGTTGTTGAGATTGACCATCTCCACCAGCACCTTCGTCGGGACGGCGTTTCCGCGGAGGACCGCGGGGAGCCAGACCTCGCGGCCCCGAATGACCCGCTCCCGGATCGGCTGGTAGGTCTGCACCGGAAGATCGTCCTTCCGGAACGCCCGGACGATCTCGGCGGCGAGCTTGCGCGAGACGGCCTCCGAGCGCACGCGGTCGCGGGGCGAGAAGCTGACGCGCGGTTGCTCGCGGACCTCCTTGAATTGGAGATAGGTCGACGACGAGTAGCCCATCGTGCCGGTTCTGAAGCTCGCCCCGGGCACGTACACCATCGCGCCGCGCAGCGACGGGTGGCGCGCGTCGGCGTGCAGCGAGACGAACACGATCTTGTCCGGATCGGTCCCGCCCTTGACAAGCCGTCGATAGACCGAGTTCGCGAGGTACCACCTGAGGTTCACCGCAACCGCGGTCTCGCCGTCGGCGTCGGCTAGAAACGGCGGCGTGGTGAGAACCGATCGCTTGTGGTTCGCTTCGAGGACGTCGCCGCTCGACGGGACGGATTCCCTCGACGGATCGTCGAGCGTCAAGACCACCTTCGCTCCCGTGCGCCGCTCGATCGTCTGCTTGAAGCGGCTCGCGACGTCGAAGACGTAATCGTGCTCCCAGATGGAGTGGTTCATCGTGCCCGGATCCATCCCGCCGTGTCCCGGATCCAGGATCACGGTGACGCCCTTGAGCCCGTGCTTCACCTCGGTCGGCGGCCGCGCGGCGAGCTCGCGCTCCATCGCGGCCTTCGCCTTGTCGATGCTCCGGCGGCGCGCGTCGCTCGCCGGGAGGAACTCGGGCTCCAGGACTTCGAGGGGAATCTTGACGAGCCAACCGGCGGGGATGTCGGTCAGGTCGCGGACGCCGCTGCGGGAGGCGATCGTCCGCGCGAGCGTCTCCACGTCCTCCGGACCGGTCCGCCCCGTGAACCGGAGCACGACCGCTGAATAGAGCGCTTCGCCGGCCTTCAGACGGTAGCCGGCATACGCGCCGAGCGAATCGGTGCCAAAGACGAGACTTCCGTCTTCGGAGGTTGGGGCGGGTCGGAGCGCGGGGTCCAAGAGGCTCGCGGGGACGCGGACGATCTGGCCAGGCGAGAGCTCGGGCGAGGCGAGATCGTTGGCGCGCTGGATCTCGACGAACCGGCTCCCGACTCCGGTGAACCAGAGCGCGACCTGCCAGAGCCCTTCGTCGTAGATCGGAAGCGCGCTCTTGCGCGCGACGTGCAGCCAGTCGCCCCCGTCGGAGCGATCGTCGGGGAAAACGCTGCGTAGGACGAGCACGCGCGCCTCCGGTCCGAGCAGCGCCAGGGGGATCCGGAAGAAGCCGTCTTCCAGCCGCAGCTTGGGATCGGCCAACGATGCGGCGAGCAAGTCGCCCTGCACGGGCGACGGCGCCAGCCGGTGCGCGAGCGCCGTGGCGTCTTCTCCAGGCCAGGGCTTGACCTCCAGATAGAGGTCCCGCCCCAGGGCGAGACGGACGCGCATCTCTCGCCCGAGCTGCAGCAAGTCGCTCTGCGGTGGAGCGGCCCCGGCCGAAGCCGCGAGGAGGGCCGCGCCCATCAGGACGTGGCGCAGGCCGACCAAAGCTTCTCTAGAACTCAGGGGTCACCTGGAAGCGATAACCCGACGGCGGGGTTCCGGCGGTCGCCGACACGCGGGAGGTCGCCCCTCTCGACGCGACGATACGCTCGTTGTGGCTGACCAGCGCGGTGCCCTCCGAACCGGGAAGGGCACCGGAGATCGCAGCGTCGATGGTGATGAGGTCGCCCGAGACCGAAGCCGGCAGGAGGGCGAGGCGCACGGCCTCGAGACCCTCGTGCTGGCCTTGCCGGAAGCTGTACTCCACGGATTGGCCGACGAAGGTGTGCAGCGCGTCGGTTTCCAGGGGGATGACCCGATCCCCGTCGATCCTCTCGATCGTGATGTTGAACGTCACGGGAGACCCGACGCTCGCGTAGGGACGGACGACCGCTCGCTGCACCCTCTCCCCTCGGAGCGTCAACAGCAACCGCCGTGCGTCGTCTCCGAAGACCTCGAACAGCCCTGACCCTTCCTCCGCAAGGCGGATTTCGCGCGACGCGACGACGGGAGGGCTCGACGCCAGAACCGAGCTGGACTCGAGAAGGAGAACCGCGTCGCCATCCGGAACGACCGAGGTCAGCCGGGCCTTCAATCGGACCGCCACCGAGTCTCCACTTCGGCCCCAGGGAACCGCGAGCTCGACCGACTCGGCCTGGGACGGGCCGACCTCGATCTCCCGCCGGACGCCTGAGGCGCTCGATTTCCCTTGCTCGACGATCAAAGCGTCGATGTTCAGGACGACGTGTGTCTCCACGTCGACAGGAGGGCTCGCCGAAGAGAGGGTCCTCCCGGCCAGGACGACCACGACCGCCAGGGAGGAGCCGCGGAGGTTCATGCCGCGCATCTTATAGACAGCGGCTCGGTTGACAACAGTTGAAGTGCGAACCTAGACTCGATGGGCCGGCGGGGTGATATCCCGGGAGGGCCGGTAGGTCGGAGGGGCGTCATGAAATTAATCCACTCTGCCGCTGCGGCCCTGCTCCTGAGCACGAGCGTCGCCGTTCCCGCGTCGTGGCCACCTCCTGTGTCCGCCTCGCCTGCCGCTGCGACCCTACTGTCCGGAACCATCAAAGATGACGTCGGCCGAGTCGTCGAGGGCGTCGAGGTGCTCATCCTCGCTCCCGCCGGGCGAGGAACCGGTGCTCTGACGCGCGCGATCTCGGATGCCGCGGGCCGGTTCGTCGTCGGCGATCTCGCGCCGGGCGTCTACCGCGTCGCCGCGATCAAGACCGGGTACATCGCGGCGATCGGCCAGGTCAACACGCTCCTCCGGTCCTCGGTCGACCTCGTGCTGCGTCCGATTCCCAAGGCCGGGCAACCGGGGGCCGACAAAGTCTTGGACGACATGTCCTGGACGCTTCGCGTGCCCCCGCGAAGCGTGCTCCGCGATCTCAAGCCGGGGGAGATCCTGGCGTCGCGCGGGACCGGCGGCGTGCGGGCGTTCGCAGAGCGGGTCGAGGACTCGGTTCGCGGAGAGGTCGATCACATGTTCGCCCTGGGCTCCTGGCGCCCCGAGGCGTCGGGCCATTCTTCGAACCTCGAAGGGAACGACACGCGCATGCGTGTCGCCGGAGCGCTCGGTGAGCGGGGAGCCATCCAAGTCCAGGGGCACCACGGAAGCCTCGACTCGTCATCGCCGCAGCCGACGTCGACGGTCAGTCGAGGAGCTTCCGACGTCGACCTCGATCTCACCTACGACACGAGCGTCGATGAGAACCTCGCGATGCGGGCCTTCTACTCGGCAGGGGATTTGGAGGTGGCGGATCGCATCGGACCGCCGGGAACCGCGTCACGCCAATCCCAGCGCTCATGGGGATACGACGCCAAGTGGCGGAAGCAAGTCGACGCCTCGTCGCACGTCGCGCTCCAGGTCGGATATCACGACGCGAGCCTGGATCTCGGCTCACGGGTCGCCACGGGGTGGGATTCGACCCAAGGGGACGCGAGCAACCGGGCGATCGGTGCCGAGGGCTCTTACGAGAACGTGGTCGGGGACGGCCATCTCGTCCACTTGGGCGTTCGCGCGCAGCTTCTGAGCTTCGCCGTTCCGTCCGCCCGTCTCGGGCATCCCAACGAGGGTTTCGCGCTCGACGGTGGAGCGGGATGGAGCCTCCTCGTCGACTCGGGAGACCAGTGGACCATCACCGGCCCCTTCGCGGTCACCTACGGCCTCGCCGTCCGCCAAGGGTTCGACGGACCAGGAACGACGACGCTGGCGCCGCGCGTCGGCAGCTCCTGGACGATAAGCGGATTTCAGGCACGGGCCGAGGTGTCGTACCTCGCGGCCACTCACGGGGACATCGCGCCTTCGACCAGCCCGGCCTCGGTTTCCTCTCCGTACGGATACGACGTCGAGCTGAAGACCCGCGTCGCTCCGACGCTGACGCTCCGAGGGACCGCAAGCTATCTGCCGTCGCAGGTGAGCGTCTGGGGCCATTCCGGCGGCGCCTACGATCCGACCGCGCCGTACGTGACGGACGGATTCACCTCCGACCGGTTCGTGGCGCTTGACCTGGAGCACGCGGCGTCCTCCGCCACGGTGTCGGTCCGGGTCGCCCGCGGGCGCGCGGAAGGAACTCTGGCGCCGGCTTTCGACGACGTCCCGGTCGTCGTCCTCGCCGATCGAGCGCTCGACTACGACTCGGCAAGGGTCGGCGTCAAGTCACCGCGGGTGGGATCGGCGGTTTCCGTCGAATACCGGGCCCTCCGGGAATCCGACGGAACCGGGCTCGAAATCGGAGACCTCCTGCGAACCGTCGAGATGGAGCTCTCGCAGGATCTCGTGCGGTTCGCCGGGGGGCGGGTGTCATGCCGGCTGCTGCTGAACGCCCGAAGCGCGCTGGGCGGGGCGGGCGTCGCCTCGGACAACGACGCGAGCGTCGACAGGCGCTTCGTCGTCGAGCACAAACGAATCGGCGCGGGAGTGTCCCTGGCCTTCTGATGGCCCGGGCATCACGAGGAGTCGAAGCTTGAACCGGCGATCGCATCGCGCACGAGCCGCCGCCATCGGAGGGGCGGCCCTGCTTCTCGCGGGCTTCGGGCTCCTCTCGTTTAGCCGACGGATCTCGGAGCGCGAGCCGTGGACGGGCGTGGAGTGGGTGGACGCGTCCGGCGGCGCGACGGTGCTCTCGATCGAGCCCCGAGGCCCGGCATCCCAAGCCGGCCTCCTCCCCGGCGACGTGCTCGTCAGCGTGAACGGACGGAAGACCTCGGCAGCCGTGCTCGCGACCGACGCTCCGTGGCGGGTGCCGAAGGGAGGCGCGGTCGCGCTCGAGCTCCGCCGCGGGGACGCGACGCTTTCCGCGACCGTAACGCCCGTGCGCCGTCCTACCGCACCGCGGCTCTACGCCTATCTCGCGCTGGTCGGCGCCGCCTGCTTCGCGTCGAGCCTGCTCATCGTGCTGAATTGGCCGACCGTTCGCGGGGCCCGCGTCTACGGCGCGCTCGGCGCCGCGCTGTTCGCCCACCTCGTGCTCAGTCAGACCGGCTCGGCAGACGCGTTCGACTGGGCCGTGCACTGGGGCGACGTCGTCGCGGGGGCGCTGGTTCCGGCGCTCCTCGTCCATCTCGTCTGGACGCTCGCTCGCGGCGCGGCCCCGGGTCGCCGGGCCGTGCTGGCGGCGGCGTACGCCGGAGCCGCCGGCTTGATCGGTCTCGACGTCTGGATGGTGGGGCTCGGTGGCGCGTACCGCTTCGAGGATCCGATCCGCGCGGCGACCTGGTCCGATCGGCTCGAGCTCGGGTTCCTGGCCGGCGCGGTCGCGCTGAGCGTCCTGGCGATGGCTCGGGCGTTCGCCGGAAGCGGGTCGCGGCTCCATCGCAGCCAGCTCCGATGGATGCTCTGGGGACTGGCGCTCGGCTTCGGCCCGTTCACGATCTTCTATCTCTTGCCTTGGGCGACGCGCGGAGATGTCCCGGCCTGGTCCGACGTCGCGGTGCTTCCTCTGATGGCCGTCCCCGCCGCATTCACAGCGGCCATGGCCCGTTACCGCCTCCACGATCTCGACCTCATCCTGCGCCGCACCCTCTCGATCGTCGCGCTGGGAATCGTCACCGTCGCCGCCTATGCCGTCACGCTGGCCGTCGTGCACCGCCTGGTGGTCGATCTGAACCTTCCCGAAGGCGTGCTGGGATTCCTCGCGGCGCTGGTGACGGCCGTGCTGTACCCGAGCCTGCGCTCGTGGGTCCGCCAGGGAGTGGACCGGGCGTTCTACCGGGCGCGCTACCGCTACCGCGCGACTCTCCTCGAGTGGAGCCGAGAGCTGAACGCCGAGACCGATCTGGCCTCGCTCCTCGAGCGATTGGAGAATCGCGTCCGCGAGACGCTCGCGGTGCCGGCGGCGGCCGTGCTCGTCCGCAGCAGCGGCCGGAGGTTCGAGAGGCCCGGCGGAGCGGGCCGGCGCATCTCGGCCGAGCTCGACCGCTTGATCGTCGAGGCTCTGGAGCGGAAGCCGTCGTGCTCTCTCGATCCGGGCGCTCTCGAGGAGATGCCGGAGGCCCGTCACCTCTTCGGAATGAAGGTCAAGGGACGCCTCGCGTCCGTGCTGGCGGTCGCCGACCGCGCCGGGTTCGAGACCGCGCTCTCGTCGGAGGATCATGCGCTCCTCGCCACGCTGTGCGCGCACGCGGCACCGGCTGTCGAGGCGGCGCGCGTGGTGCTCGAGGTCCGGCAGCACGCGGCGCAGGTCGAAGGCTTGAAGGCGCTGCAGGAGCGCATCCTGGAGAGCAGCGGCGTCGGATTGCTGCTGATCGACGCGGAGGCGCGCATCCGCACCTGGAACCGGCGTCTCGAGGAGATCTACGGGCTTCCGCGCGAGGAGGCGCTGGGCAAGACGCTCCGCGACGTCTTCCCGCTCCACACGATCCGCCGGATCCAGCGAGAGCTCGCCGCGGTGGGACCGGACGTCGAAGCCCGCATCTATCGCCACGGCCTCGTCAACCGATCCGGGGAGCGGATCGTCGTCAACCTCGCCGTCTCGCCGGTCACTGCGGGCGGCGAAGACGGATCGCGCGTGGTCACCTTCGACGACATCACCGCGCGCGTGAAGCTCGAAGAGCAAGTCCTGCAGCAAGACCGCCTCGCGTCGCTCGGCCTCCTGGCCGCTGGGGTCGCCCACGAGGTCAACACGCCGCTGACCGGGATCTCGGGATACGCTCAGCTTCTCCTCGACGAGCTGCCCGAGGGCGATCCGAGACGCGAAGCCCTCGAGAAGATCGAGGCGCAAACGCGGCGCGCGTCGACGATCGCCAACTCGCTGCTCAACCTCGCGCGCCCCGAGCGCTCGTCGTTCGAGAGCTTGACGCTCAACGATGCCGTCGACGAGGTCCTACGGCTGTTCGAGCCCCAGGTTCGCGAAAAGCGGATCGCCCTCCACGTCGACCTCGCCTCCGACCTGCCCGAGGTTCGCGGCCATCGCGGCAAGCTCCAGCAGGTGCTGCTGAATCTCCTCTCGAACGCGCGGGACGCCGTCGAGATCGAAGGAGGCGGGAGCATCTCCGTGCGGACGGTGCACGCGAACGGACGCGTCCTCCTCGAGGTTCTCGACGACGGCGTCGGCATCGCCGAGAGCGACCTGCCCCGGATCTTCGACCCGTTCTTCACGACCAAGGGGCGCGGCAAGGGAACGGGCCTCGGCCTCTCGATCAGCTACGGGATCGTGCGCGAGCACGAGGGCACGATGCAGGTCGAGAGCGTGCCGGGCGAGTTCACGCGCTTCCGCGTCGAGCTGCCGGTGCACAAGCCGGCGCGCGCTCTCGCATAGGGGGCTCTCGAACTCGCCTGCTAGAATTCGAGACGATGGCGTCCGAATCCGCCGATGCGCTTCGCGGCCGCATCCTGATCGTCGACGACGAGCCGGTCGTCGCCGACGTCTTGGGGACGCTGCTTCGCAAAGAAGGCCACGACGTCCACACGGCCCCCGACGCCGGCTCCGGGCGCGCACTTCTCGAGACGGGCGGTCCCTGGGACGTCGTGCTGCTCGACGTGATGCTCCCGGACGCCAACGGCCTCGACGTGCTCCGCTGGATCCGCGAGCGCGATCCGGACACCGCGGTCCTGATGATCACGGCATTCGGCACCGTCGAATCCGCGGTCTCCGCGATGAAGCTCGGAGCGTTCCACTACCTGACGAAACCGTTCAAGAACGAAGAGGTCCGCCTCCTGGTCGCGCGCGCGGTGAAGTCCACGCGCCTCAGGACGGAGAACAAGGACCTGAAGCGGGAGCTCGCGCAGCGGCACCGCTTCGAGAAGATCGTCGGCAAGTCCCGGGCGATGCAGGAGGTCTACCGGTTCATCGAGCAGGTCGCGCAGTCCCGCGCGACCGTGCTGATCTACGGCGAGAGCGGCACGGGCAAGGAGCTCGTCGCCCAGGCGATCCACCAGCGGTCCGCCCGGGCGGACGAGCCGTTCATGATCGTCAACAGCCACAGCATCCCGACCGAGCTGCTCGAGGACAACCTGTTCGGCCACGCCAAGGGCGCTTTCACCGGCGCATCCGCGTCGAAGATCGGCCTCCTCGAGGTGGCCGATCGCGGCACGGTGCTCTTCGACGAGATCTCCACGGTCGCTCCCGAGGTCCAAACCAAGCTGCTTCGTGTGATCCAAGACAAGGAGTTCCTCGCACTGGGCTCGCTGGAGAGCAAGACGGTCGACGTCCGCATTCTCGCCGCGACGAACGAGGACCTGAAGCAGCTGATCGACGTGGGCCGCTTCCGGGAGGATCTTTATTATCGTCTGAACGTGATCAGCGTCTCGATCCCTCCGCTGCGCGATCGCCTCGAGGACGTGCCGATTCTCGTCGAGCACTTCCTCCAAAAGTTCAACGCGGAGAATCGCAAGAGCGTGGCGCGCGTCTCGCCGGAGGTCATGGACCGGTTCTTCGCCTATCCGTGGCCTGGCAACGTCCGCGAGCTCGAGAACGTGGTCGAGCGCGGCGTGGTGCTCGCCCGCGGCGACGAGATCGGCGTCGATCTCCTGCCGGCCGACATGTCGCGCCGGGTGGCTCTCCCGGAAGCCGCTTCGTTGCCCGAGGGGGTACGGTTCTACGACGCCGTCGGCCGGTTCGAGCGCCAGCTGATCGAGGGCGCCCTTCGACGCACCGGCGGCGTTCAGAAGCACGCCGCGGAGCTTCTCGGCTTAAAACCCACGACTCTCAACGAAAAGATCAAGCGGCTGGGCATCGTCACTTGACAGTTTTTACATCCGGCTGCGGAGAGAACACCGCGCGCTCTGCGGCAGGCAGCGGACGTCCGCAGGGTTTTGGATTACATCTTTCGGCGTTCAGAGCGCGCGAGCGCCGGTTGACGAAACGGCGCGAAAGGTGGTAAAAATTCGCCGGTTTTCGCGGCTCGTTTGGGGGAAAGAGGGGTGTCGCAGCGAGATCTGTCGCGCTGCGACAGACGATTCGCACTTTCTCATGGGGCGGCCGATGCGGACCGGGTTCGACTCGGCGGGAGGGCACACACCATGAAGTTGGTCCGGTATTTCGGAGCGTTGGCGCTGTCAGTCCTGGCGGTCACGACCGTGTCCGCCCAAGCGACCGGAGGTCTGAGGATTCGCGTCGTCGACAATGCCGACAAGTCCGAGGTCATCGGTGCCGCGGTCACCTTGAGCAACACGAACAAGCTCGTGGCGACCGCCACGATCGTCACGGACGCCCAGGGGATCGCGCTGTTTCCGGTCCTACGCGCGGGATCCGGCTACGTCATCACGGTCATCATGGACGGCTACGCGGGCATCCGCCAGGAAGTCGCCGTCACCAACGGACAGACCAAGGACGTCCCGATCGCCCTGGTCCCCGAGCACGTCGAAAAGGTGGTCGTCGTCGGTGAGAAGGGCGCGCAGGTCGACATCGACCAGAACAGCACGTCGACGAAGTTCTCGTCGGACTTCATCGCGGACCTTCCCGTAGCCGGCCGCTTCTATCAGAACGTTCTCGCGCTGGCGCCGGGGGTGCAGGATCCCGACGGCGACGGGAACCCCAACGTCAACGGCGCGCGCGAGCGCGACTTCAAGACCACCGTCGGAGGGATCAGCAACGTCGATCCCTTGACCGGGACCTTCCTGAATCTCGTGACGAGCGACTCGATCGAGGACCTCACGGTCATCACCGCCGGAGCGGGCGCCGAGTACGGCCGCGCGCAGGGCGGATTCGCGCAGATCATCCAGAAGCAGGGCTCGAACGATTTCGAGGGAGTCGTCGGATTCATCTACGAATCGAAGCTGCTCGACGGGCACGGCGCCACCAACATTCCGGACAACCTGGTCCCGGACTTCTACCGCTACCAGCCGTCGCTCCAGGTCTCCGGCCCCATCGTGAAGGACAAGCTCTGGTATCGCCTCTCGCAGGAGATCATCAAGCGGGAGGATCCCCTCGTGATCGCCGCCGGGGGCGACTTGAAGACCGTCGGCACCAAGCGGTTCTCGACGGACAATCAGCTGACCTGGCAAGTCTCGAACCGGAACAAGCTGGCCTTCAATTTCCGGGCCGATCCGCAAACCCAGACGAACGTCGGCATCAGCGCGACGACCCCGGTGGAATCCACGGAGAAGGTCGAGTTCGGCGGGCCGACGTACTCGCTGACCTGGACCGCGCCGTACTCGCCGAGCCTCCTCGTCGATTCGACCGTGGCCTATCAGAACACGACCCAGAAATTCAGCCCGATGCAGCGCGGTGTCCCCAACAATTGCGTGTCGTTGGCGTCCTATGTCTCGAATTACCAGTGCTTCAACGTGAACCAGGGAGTGACGAGCGGCTCGTCGATCCGCGACTGGGACGATTCCCGGCAGCGGCTGACAGTGAAGAGCGATGCGACCTACTACAAGGGCCGGATGTGGGGGGCGAACCACCAGTTCAAGGTCGGCATGATCGTCGAGAACGAGCGCTACTTCCGGACGCTCGAGCGCCGCCCCTTCTTTCTGAAAGGAACTACGTTCGGGACCGGCGGGACCAACTCGCGGCCGACGGACGTCTTCACGATCTCGGCGTCCCTCCAGCCGTTCAGCCAGCAGCGGGCCGTCGGGACGACGTTCGGCTTGTACGGCGAGGACGTGCTGCGACCCATCTCGAATCTCTCGCTGACGCTGGGCGTGCGGATCGAGCAGGAGGCCGTGAATGCGCCCGGGTTCAGGCAGATCGATCCTCAGGCCGAATCGGATGCGTTCCTCAACGCGGCCAGCGGCCACCCGCCCAATCAGGTAATTACGCTGCTGCAGAACAGCTTCGTCGCCTACGAGGATCGGCTCGGCGGCAAGGCAGCCCTCGAGGCCCAGTTCCCGGGGATCACGTTCGCCTGCGGGCAGATGTGCCAGCAGCAGGCGAACTGGACGAAGTACCGCCAGCCGGACGACATCAACCTCCACAACACGAACATCGCTCCGCGCCTGTCCTTGGGATGGGATCCGTGGAACGACGGAAAGACGAAGTTCTCGGTCTCGGCCGGGCGCTTCTACGACAAGATCTTCCTCGCCGTCGTGACCTCGGAGACCGAGCCGGTGATCGCCGTGTTCGACGCGAAGAGCGCGCCCGGGGAGGCGCAGGCGACGGTCTCCTACTCTCCGTCCCTGAGCTACTCGGTGGTCGACCGCCATCTGAAGACGCCGTACAACGACGAGTACTCGTTGAAGGCCGAGCGGACGTTCCTGCAAGAGAACACGATCTCGCTGACCTACATCCACCGCAAGTTCAAGAACCAGCTCCAAGACATCAACATCAACCAGATCACCGGCGACTACGGGAGGTGCAATCTGCAGCAGAGCCCCAGCCAACCGACGCTGGTGCCGAGCCCGGGCACCGGCCCTTTGACCGATCCGTTCACCGGCCAGGTCTATCAGGACACGGATCCCGGCAATGGAGACGGCCGCATCGACGACTGCGTCGGGATGCAGGCGGAGGCCACCGACAACGGCAACAATGGGGGCGGCGCGCCCAATGTCGTGGCGACGGTTCAGCGTCCGGACGGGGTCGCCGATTTCTATAGCTTGAATCCGGCGTGGGGCGACATCTTCCAGATCGGGAACTACAACAGCTCGAAATACGACGGCGTAACGCTCGAGTTCGTCCGCCGGCAGTACAAGAACTGGCAGATGGAGGCGTCCTACACATGGTCGAAGGCGACGGGCGATGCCGAGGACTTCAATCTCTCGCTGGGCGATGACCGGTCGACCCTCCAAGACGAGAAAGGGTACCTGTCGTTCGACCGCAGGCACTCCCTCAAGGTCAACGCAACTTGCCTCACCCCGTGGGGCTTCCGCCTCGGCGGTACGGCGCAGTGGGAGTCGGGACTTCCGTACTCCTTACTTTTCCGTAACGTTTCCTACTCCAACTCGCTGCCGATCTACTATGGGTTCAATCAGCCGTTCCAGAGCGTCCGCACTCGGTACCTGACGCATCAGAGAAACGACCAGCGCAACGTCTCGGCGTGGAACTTCGACGCCAAGATCGTCAAGGAGATCAACCTTCCGAAGGGGATGAACCTCCAGCTCGACGCCGAGATCTTCAACCTGCTCAACGAGGACACGTACACCGTCTACAACAACTTCCAGAAGGCCGGTTACCAGATCAATGGGACGAACGATGCGACCAGGCGGTTCGGTCGCACGTATCAGGTCGGCATGCGCCTCGCGTTCTGACCGGGGGCTGCGAAGCGTTTTCGAATCGGAGGCCGCCCCCGGGCGGCCTCCGTCGTTTCGAGGTGAAGGATGCGCCCCTTCCCCGCGACGATCGCCCGCGCAGGAGCCGGGGCGATCGTCGTCGCCGTCGCCGTCTCGCTCGCCTCGAGCGCGGCTTCGACGCTCAAGGGCTGGAGGGACGGCCCTGCAGGGGACATGCTCACCGACGAGGAGTACCGGCGGTTCGGTGAATTGTCCACCGACGAGGCCCGTGAGGCGTTCATCGAGGAGTTCTGGCGGGGGGTCACTCCTCACGGCGGGGTCACGCCGGCGGCCTATCGAGCGGCCTTCGAGGAGAGGGCCCGGATCGCCGACGAGCGGTACCGGATCGCGGGCCGGGAGGGCTGGAAGACCGATCGCGGCCGCATCCTGCTGGCGCTGGGAGAGCCCTCCTCGGTCCGGCGGGAGCCCGGCGGCCTGACCTCCCTCGAGGAGGAGGTCTGGACCTACTCCGGGGCGAACACCTCCGACCCTCCGCGGCAGATCGTCTTCTTCCGCTGCCACGACAACGACTACCGGCTTGATCCCAGCTGCGCCTTCCAGCGGGACGGAACGTCGGTCGCCTACGACACGGAGCGCCAGAACTACATTCGCCAGCTCCGAGACCAGGCCTCCAACTCGGGGGGCGGTCTGGTGACCATGCTCGACAAGTTGCTGGAGCCCGTCCCCGGCGGCGTTCCCGTCCAGCGCCCTCCCGAGCGCTCCAGCACGCGCACGCTCGTCGCGACGCCGACGTTACCGTCCCCGACGGCGTCCGCTCCTCCGGGCGTGCACGCGCTCGAGGACGCAGCCTATTTCTTCCGCGCGCAGGACGGCTCGGTTCTCACGCTCTTGACCGTCGAGCTTCTCGCCGCCCGCGAGGGAGGGCCGCCGCCGGCGGCTTCGGGCGGAGCGCCTCCGGCGCTCGTCGGGGCGGCAACCGTCGAGGAGTCGGGGCGCCGAGGGGAAGACCTTCCCGAAACCAGCGCGCGACCGGTCACCCTGGATCCGGCAACCGAGGGAGCGGCCGGCCGCGCGTCGTTCTTCGGCCGCGCCTACCTCCAGCCCGGGAAGACCTACACCGTGCGCTACGCGGTCCAGGACGAGGGGCGGGGCGAGATCTTCGTCAAGAACGCCCTCGTGGGCGTGCCCAATCTGAACGGAGGCTTCTCGGCGAGCTCGGTCGTGCCCGCGGAGAAGTTCGGTCCGGCGGGGGACGATCCCGCCGGCTTCCAGGTCGGCTCCGAGGAGGTCGTTCCGAAGGTCGGCGGAGTGTTCCGGCGCAGCGACCTGCTGCGGCTCTACCTGCAGGTTTACGACGCGCTGGTCGACGAGGCGACGGCGAGGTCGCGAGTCGACGTGGAGTTCCGGTTCTACAGGCTGCTCAAGGGCGCCTCGAAGAAGTACGGCAAGCCGTTCACGGTTCGCGGCGCGTCCGGCGCGTCCATGGGCTTGGCCCTTCCGATCGGCGACTGGCCCCCCGGGCAGTACAAAGTCGTCGTCGAGCTGCACGACCGCGTCGCCGAGAACCGCACGACCGCGGAGGGATCGTTTTCGATCGTCGCCGATTAGGCCGAGGGTAGAATGCCGCGCCTATGCGGATCTTCAACACCCTGACGCGGCGGATCGAAGAGCTCGAGCCCTTACGACCCGGCAGCATCGGCCTCTACACTTGCGGCCCGACCGTCTACGACTTCGCCCATATCGGGAACTTCCGGACCTACGTCTGGGAGGACCTGCTCCGCCGCACCCTGAAGTTCCTGGGCTTCCACGTCACGCAGGTGATGAACATCACCGACATCGAGGACAAGATCATCGCGAAGGCGCTCGCGCAGGCTTCGACCCTGAGCGAGGTCACCCAGCCGTTCATCGCCTCTTTTTTCGAGGATCTCGACGTCCTGGGCGTCGAGCGGGCCGAACACTACCCGCGCGCGACCACGCACATCCCGGAGATGATCGCGATCGCGAAGCGCCTCGAAGAGAAGGGCCTGACCTACGAGAGCCAAGGGTCCCTCTACTACCGGATCGAAGGCTTCAAGTCCTACGGACGACTCTCGAACCTCGAGAACCGGACGATCAAGGTCGGGGCGCGGGTCGACAGCGACGAATACGACAAGGACGACGCGCGCGACTTCGTGCTCTGGAAGGGTCAGAAGGAAGGGGAGCCGTCGTGGGAGAGCCCGTACGGCCCCGGGCGGCCGGGCTGGCACCTCGAATGCTCGGCGATGAGCATGAAATATCTCGGGGAGAGCTTCGATCTCCACACGGGAGGCGTCGACAACATCTTCCCGCACCACGAGAACGAGATTGCCCAGAGCGAGGGCGCCACCGGCCATCCGTTCGTCAAGTACTGGATGCACGCCGCCCACCTGATGGTCGACGGCGAGAAGATGGCGAAGTCCAAAGGGAACTTCTACACGGTGCGCGACCTCCTGGCGAAGGGGCACGATCCCCGTGCGCTGCGCTATCTGCTGCTGACGACGCACTACCGGACGTCGCTGAACTTCACCTTCGACGCCTTGGCCCGCGCCGGAAACGAGCTGGCCCGCTTCGACGCGCTGCACGCCCGCCTGGCGGAGTCGCCGCGCCCGGCCGGGCGGGAGACAAGTTTCGACGCCAAAGTCGCGGCGATCGAGGACGAGGTGCGCTCGGCGCTCGCCGACGACCTCAACATCAGTGGAGCGACCGGCGCCGTCTTCCGGCTCGTCCGCGAGGCCAACGCCGCCATGGATCGAAACGAGCTCCCGGCCGAGAGCCAACACGGCCTCCAAGCGGCGCTCGGCCGTCTCGACACGGTTTTCGGCGTCATCGCGCCGAAGGCGGCGGAGCTCTTGGACCCGGAGATCGAGGCGTTGATCGCCTCGCGTCAGGCGGCGAGGAAGGCGAAGGACTTCGCCGAATCCGACCGGATCCGCGACATGCTCGCCTCGAAAGGGATCGTCCTCGAGGATACGCCGTCCGGCGTGCGCTGGCGGCGCGGCACGGTTGCCGGCCGGTAACGCACCGGCCGCTTTCAACCCTCGACTCTCGCCTCGGGCGGCCCCACGCTCGCACGGATGCACGAGCGGAGAAATCTGGGTGCGGCCGGCGAGGCGGCGGCCGAGCGCTGGCTCGGGCGAGCCGGTCTGACGATCGTCGCGCGCGGGT
>JACXTT010003560.1_pt1 | contig 23868 bp, 19 predicted proteins | sample 9270951 | NCBI WGS metagenome assembly JACXTT01 (sample SAMN15532306, study PRJNA645909) | rock metagenome | isolation source: weathered quartz diorite | place: Puerto Rico | collected 2017-06-21
GTCGTGTCGCGCCCCGACCTCAAGGGCCGGATAGAGATTTTGCGCGTCCACACGAAGAAGATCCCTGCGTCGAAGGACGTATCGCTCGAGGTGGTCGCCCGCGGGACCCCGGGGTTCTCTGGCGCGGATCTGGAGAACCTCGTCAATGAAGCCGCCCTGTTGGCCGCCCGGAAGGGAAAGAAGGCGGTTGATATGGAGGATTTTGAATTTGCCAAGGACAAGGTGCTCATGGGTGTGGAGCGCCGGAGTCTGATCCTCAGCGATGAAGAAAAGAAGAACACGGCCTATCACGAAGCCGGCCACGCGCTGGTGGCGCGCCTGCTTCCCGGCACGGACCCCGTGCACAAGGTGACGATCATCCCGCGCGGGCGCGCGCTGGGTCTGACCATGCAACTTCCAACCGACGACCGGTACACCTATCCCAAGGAGTACCTGTACAACAATATCGCGATTCTGATGGGTGGACGGGCTGCGGAAGAAATCGTGCTGAAGCATATGACGACCGGTGCCGGAAACGATATCGAGCGCGCGACCGAGCTGGCCCGGAAAATGGTCTGCGAGTGGGGGATGAGCGAGAAGATGGGCCCGCTGACGTTTGGCAAAAAGGAGCAGGAAATCTTCCTGGGCCGCGAGATCTCGCAACATCGTGACTACAGCGAGCACACCGCGATCGAGATCGACCATGAAGTCAAGCGTCTGGTAGTCGAAAACTACGAACGGGCGAAGAGCCTCATCAGCAATAACCTGAAGGCCTTAAAGGACTTGGCGGAAGCCCTGTTGGAGCGCGAAGTGCTCGACGCTCCCGAGATCGAGAAGATCATCGGGGCGGCCGTTTCGGCCTGATCGCCGACCATCCGATCGTCACCCCGGTTCGGGGAAGGCGTCCCGGCCACGTTGCAAACCGACTGTACCGACTCGACCAGGCAGGACCATGCGACGGGGACAACACACCCAGGTGATGGGCATCGTCAACGTCACCCCGGATTCGTTCTGGGACGGAGGACTGACGACGACGGTGGAAACCGCGATTGATCGCGCACGGCATTTTGCGGCGTGCGGGGCGGAGTGGCTCGACGTCGGGGGGGAATCGACCGGTCCGGGTTCCCGCGACGTGTCCATGGAAGAAGAGCTCCGCCGCGTCGTGCCGGTGGTGACCGCGCTGGCCCGCGCGGTCTCGCTTCCGATTTCCGTGGATACGACGAAGGCCGCGGTGGCGGAAGAGGTCCTTGCCGCCGGAGCGGCGATGATCAACGACATCGGTGCACTGCGATGGGACCAGGATATGGCGAGGGTGATCGCCCGGGACGGCGCCTCGGTGGTCCTCATGTATGCCAAGGACGATACTCCCCGCACCACCACACGAGACGTGGTCTACGACGATGTCGTCGAAACCGTGCGCGAGTTTCTGTTCGAGCGGATCGACTACGCGCGAGCCGCGGGTATCGCCGCCGATCGGATTTTCGTCGATCCTGGTCTCGGGTGGTTTGTCGGGGCTGACCCACGCTATAGTTACGAGATTTTGCGCGGACTCGATCGTATCGGGTCGCTGGGCTATCCCATTCTGATCGGTCCCTCACGGAAATCGTTCTTGGCCTCAGACGGCGTGCGTCCTCCGCGGCCGGTGACCGAGCGGCTGATGCCGACCGCCGCGGCGGTCGCCGTGGCGGCATGGATGGGCGCATCGATCGTTCGCGTGCATGATGTCGAGGAGATGGTGCAGGTGGTGGGCACGGTGGACACGATCAGGCAGCCGGGCCGCGTGGCCGGGGTGGCGAGCGGGTAGCGCCATGCTGGGGGATGACGCTTTATCCTGGCAGCACCTTTTCGCGGTCGCGTTGATCTTCGGAACGCTGGGGTGGATCGCTTGGGTTTCGAAGAGCACCCGCACGGTCCAGGTCCTCATCGGCCTCGGGGTTGTGCTGGGCATGATGCTGGCGGGCGAGTGGTTTGAGGTCTTTCCGAACCACTGGAAACTGAGCCGTTTTTGGCCAGAGGTCGTGCTAGTCTTCGTGATCTTGTTCCAACCCGAATTACGCCGAATGTTGGCTCAGCTCGGCCGAAACCCCTTCAGGCGTGGGAACGACTCAGAGGAGCGCATGGAGGTCGAGGAGATCATCAAAGCGGCGGTCTCGTTGGCCAACCGGCGGATCGGCGGCATTCTGGTGATAGAGCGCGAGGATGATCTCATCGATGTAGTTGAGGTCGGGACGCTCATCGAGGCCCGGATTTCCAAGGAGCTGTTGATCAGTCTCTTTCTTCCCTACTCGCCATTGCACGACGGCGCGGTGATCGTCCGAGGAAGGCGGGTCATGGCCGCCGGGTGTTTTTTGCCGCTGACCACGTTGACCGACGGGATCGAGACCTACGGGACGCGACATCGCGCTGGCCTGGGTATTACCGAGGAAACCGATGCGGTGGCGATTGTGATTTCGGAAGAAACCGGAACCATTTCTCTGGTGGTCGACGGCGACATGTATCGGGATCTCGACGGTGCCGCTCTGCGCCAACATCTGGTCGCCGCCCTCCGTTCTCCCGACCGGAGGACTGCCCGGCAGCCTCGGTTGGATCGGGTGCGTCCCTAGCAGGCTGCTCAAAAAGTCCATCCGCTACGTGGCTTCGCGATCCGTGGGGAAATCAGTTCCCAGCCGCTCCGTCGGAGCGGTGCGGATTCTCGGTCGTCGGAAATTGCTACGCCACGCACACACCGGGTTCTCACGTACGACCGCAATCCCCGGGAATGCCTTGTACCTCCAGGAGCTTCCCAGTACGTTCCGGTTTCCTCCTCCCTGCAGCCTTGTTGCGTTTTCCCCGACGCTGATTCTCCCAGCGGGTGAACGGTTTTCGCGCTTGACTCGTTTGACACACTCCAGTGCTTCCCCCATAATCGAACGCCGATGTCCGACGAAGTCTTCATGCGCCGCGCGATCGAGTTGGCGGTTCGGGCGCGAGGGCGGACGAGCCCTAACCCGATGGTCGGGGCGGTGGTGGTTCGTGCGGGGCGTATTGTCGGGGAGGGCTACCATCGGCGGCCGGGGACGCCCCACGCAGAGATCCACGCGCTCAGGGCCGCGGGTACGGAGGCCCGGGGCGCGGTCCTCTACCTCACCCTCGAACCCTGTTGCCACCGATTCAAGCGCACGCCGCCGTGCACCGATGCCGTGATCGCCTCCGGGGTAAAGCGTGTGGTGGTGGCCATGCCCGACCCCAACCCCCGGGTCCGCGGGCGCGGGTTGCGGGCGTTGCGTCGGGCGGGGCTGGCGGTGGAGGTCGGCGTGCTGGGGGAGACGGCTCGTCACCTCAACGAGGCGTATACGGTATGGATCACTACGGGAAGGCCGTTCGTGACCTTGAAGATCGCGTCCACGCTGGACGGCAAGATCGCCACCGCATCCGGGGAATCGCGTTGGATCACGGGGCCGAGGTCGCGGGCACTGACCCACCGTCTCCGGGCTCAGGTCGACGCGGTGATGGTGGGTCTGGGAACGATCATGGCCGATGATCCGGAGCTCACGGCGCGGTCCAGCCCACGCGGTCGCCAGCCCCACCGGATCATTCTGGATGAACGCCTGGCGACGCCGCTTCACGCGCGAGTCTTGCGGCCGCGTGAGGGATCATCGACCTATGTGGCGACCACGGCTCGGGCGCCCGCGGCGAGACGGCGCCGGCTTGAAGCGTTGGGGGTGAAGGTGCTCGTCGCGAAATCGCGCGACGGTTTGGTCGACATTGCGGACGTGGTGCGGCGATTGGGTCGGTTGGAGATGACGTCGGTGCTGATCGAAGGCGGGTCGGGGGTCAACGCGTCGGCGCTTCGGTCTGGCGCAGTTCGGAAGGTCATGATGATGATGGCTCCCAAGCTGCTCGGAGGCCTCGACGCGGTAGGGTCGGTGGGGGGGAGATCCCCGCGCCGGCTGCGGGATGCCGTCACGCTCCACGACTGTGTGGTGCGACGTTGCGGTGACGATTTCGTGGTGGAGGGATATCTATGAAGGGCAAGCGGACGGTCGTGGTTGCGGCGGTGTGCGCGTTATTAGTGGCGGGTGCGGCGGTGCCGAACGTCGCCAACGCGCAGGACGACGCGTTGGCCGGCGTACTCGTGGATGGGTTTTACGGCAGCCTGATTGGCGCATTGGTCGGGACCGCGGTCATGGCCCTCACCGCGCATCCCAAAGATCACTTGTCGTACATTACGAGCGGCGCGGGGATCGGTGCCATCGGGGGGACGCTGTACGGATTATCGAAAGTCGCGAATCGGGCGTTCGTTGACGTCGACCGAGGACGGGTGACGTGGCGGGCGCCCGGCATCACCACCGTGCTGTCCCGGGATCCGGAGGGCCGGTTCCAGGCGACGTATTCCGCCGCCGTGTTCCGTTACCACTTCGAGTGAACGACGATTCGATGGCCGTGGATCGCGTGTCGCAGAAAGATTCGGGGTCGGCGATTCGGTCAGCGAGATTTCGAGACGGTGACCCGAGTCGGTGAGCGCTCGATGGTTGCCAGGGCGGTTGAGACGGCTCGGCACTCGCCGGGGTTGAGCGCTCGCCGTCCGTATCGGACGGTGTAATAATGAATGGTCACCTGCCGAATCTCGTTGACCCAAGGGAGGTGCGCCGCGTCCCGCGTGGCGAATTCCCACGGAGTCGCGCCGGGGGGTTTCGCGATCCCCTTTCGAGAGAGGGTGGCGAGGAGTCGGCCGTAGAATTCGACCCGCGGCCCAACGGGCGGCGCTCCGAGCCACCGGCGCCACGGCTGATACCGCGTAGCGAGCGCGACGATGACCCCCGCCACGATCATCACGAGTGCAAGAAGCGCCCAGGCGCGTGGGAAGGCATCCAGGACGGTGTCCCACGATGTCATGACCGCTTCCAGCGAGGTGAATAACCCTCGGCGGGTCTCGTCCCACGCGGTCTCGAGTCGTTCAATCGCCGCGTGTTGATCCCCGAGTCCGAATTCGACGACATACCGATCCCACCCCGCGCGGAGCGCGTCGAGGGAGTGCGCGAGGCGTCCTTCCCAGGGACGGTCGCCGGGTAGAACGGATGGGGTAGGGTCGAAACGGGTCCATCCGCGGCTCGGGAGATAGGCCTCAACCCACGCGTGCGCGTCACCCTGTCGCACGATGAAATACTCGCCGTATTCATTCCACTCCTGAACCAAGAAGCCGTTGACCAGCCGAGCCGGAATGCCGATCGCCCGTAACATCAGCACCATCGCGCTGGCGAAATGCTCGCAAAATCCCGACCGTCGCTGGAACAGAAACTCCTCGATGGGACGGTCCTCCCCTCCGGGCACGTCCAGCGTATAGGTGTAGTGGGTCTTCAAGAACCGCTCGACGGCCATCGCGCGGTCGGAGGGTGCCGAGGCGGAACCGGCGGCCTCCCGGGCCAGCCTCGCCAGAGCGTCCGACCCGTCGAACGACAGGTATCGCGCAAGACGTGCGGGCGGCTCGTCCGGTTGTGGTGAGGAGCGGCCCGCGGGGCGTCGCCAGATCTCATAGGTGACGCGGCCGCGCCGGGCGTACGGAACGCCGAAGTTCTGTTCCTCGTCGACCGTAACCGTGGAAAACGGGCCTTCAATCGCCACGGCCCGGTCGGGGGCAAAGAGGACAGGCGCGTCGATCGGTTCGAGCCGAACGGTGTAGGCCATCGAACGGGCTGGAACCCGTCCGATGGCAAAACGCCCTTCTTCGTCGAGGGGCACAAGTCGCCTGACGGGGTTCGTGTTCAGCCAGTTGCGGCCGTCGTATGCATCGAAGGCGGCACCCCGGAGATACAGCAGCTCACCCCCAACGGCACCCTCGCCGGCGGTGACTCGCATCACCACGGTGGGGTCCCGCTTGAGAGGGCCGAGGGCTCCGAGGGTGACGTGCGGAGAGAACCCTGAAATCTGGACCTCGGCCCCCTGCGACCCCGCCAGCAGACCGAACCCCATCCGCGGAAGGAACACGAAGAAGACGCCGGCCACGACGAGGGCCGCCCCGGAGGCGACCAGCGGCCACCATCCGAAGCGATCAGCGATCGGCCGGCGTCCGACGTGGATGCCGAATCGTTCGGTTTCCTCCATCAGGTGGTGCTGCATGAGGACCCACACCATGACGATCAGATAGGCCACGAACCATGCCGCGAACGCGCTCTGGGATGTCAATCCGGCGGTGGTGAGCACCTGGAGGAAGACGATGACCGCCAGCTGGAGATATTCTCTCGCGTCCGCGTGCCGTAAACGGGTCAACATCAGAACGACCAGCAGATGGGCGCCGACGTGAAGCAGCGTCGGTGCGATCCACAGATAGTCGACGACCGCGAATCCCAGCGCGGTCATGATCAACGCGTTGGCGACCCAAGGGGGCGGCGTGGCGGTCCTGCGCGCGATGTCCAAACCGAAACTGATGACCAATGCGACGGCCCCCACGCCGAGTAACGGAAGGGCGATTTGCCCGGTCGAGGCGAGAGAAGCCAGGCCGACCGCGGCCATCGTATGCGAGGCGATCCGATCCGTGGGGATGATCATACCGGCGCCTCAGACTGCGCGCGTTGCGCCATCACCCAGACGTGCTGACATCTCGGTCGGATCCGCGCCCAGGCCGGATCATCCCAAACGAGAATGAGGTGAGGCATCGTCGTGGGGACCGTCAGCGTCCACGAGATCAGGCGATCGCGAGGCGACGGGCTGGAGGCGTCGATCGTCGCCAATGTGCGGAGCAGACGCTCCAGGTGAACACGTCCGCCGGCTGGCCGACTGGCCCCATCCCATGTCGCCAGGAGGACTTCGTAGCCCTCGTGGATCGCTTGGGAGGCCAGCGACGCCGCAAGCCGCACGGCGTCCTCAAACCACTCGCGGTGAATCGGCAACGGATCGATGGGCAGCCGGTTGCTGAAGATCAACACAACAGTCCGCGAGGCTTCCCGTTCCGGTTCCCGGACCACCAGCTTGGCGCGACGAGCCGAGTGTTTCCAATGGATGTACCGGGGGTCGTCGCCGAGGTGGTAGTCTCGAAGTTGGTGCAGACCGGTGGTACCCCTCCCGACGGCTCGGACCCCGTTGTCGGATTCGCTCCGTGAGTCCAGGGAGGGCATCACCTCGATCCGTGGGTAGACCAACGACTGGGTTTCGGAAGGCAGAAGAAACGTTTTTTCAAACAAACCGAAGGGGAACGTCGTGGTCCCCTCGACGCCTTCGAGTCGGTGCAGCCCCCGGTCGTTGAAAGCGATCGTCGTCTCGAAGTCCACGTGATGTCCTGGATCGAGACGCGGGCACCAGAGGTCGGGGGTCGTGACCCGGACGGAGCCGGTGCGTTCTCGGACGCGCAGCGAGAAGGCCGGCATGAACCGCTTGGTATTCGTCAGCGTGATCCGACACGGAATCGGTGATCCGGCAAAGAGCCGAGGGGGAAGGACCCGCACCGCGGTGAGGCGCCGAAGGGTCCGTTCAGAGAGGATGCCCGAGACCAGGATCAAGCTCAGCATCATGGCGAACAGCAAATAGAGGAGATTGTTTCCGGTGTTGACGGCCGCCAGGCCGACTGCGAGGCAAAGCAGCAGGTATCGGATCCCGACGGAGGTGACCTTCACGCTCCGGGCGGATCGTGGTCGGCGGCGCCGTGGAGATGGGTACGACATGGTGGGTTCCAGCCCGGTCTTAGAGCGGAACCGGAACCTGGTCTAACACCTCGTTCAGGATCTCTTTCGCGTCGTCAGTGCGGCGGCCGAACGATTCGATACCGGGATTCACCACGATGCGATGGGCGAACACCGGGATAACGAGCCGCTTAACGTCGTCGGGGAGACAGTAGGTCCGTCCCTCCACGAGGGCCAGGGCCTGGGCGGCCCGATACAGAAACACCGCCCCGCGGGTGCTGACGCCGAGGTCGAGGTCCGGCCGCGACCGAGTGGCCGTCACGATCGCCATCACGTAGTCGGTCAGCGAGTCGTCCATCGTGACGCGCGCGGCCTCTTCCTGGAGACCGAGAACTTCCTCCCCCGTGAGCACGGGGGTAAGCGTATCGATTGGGCCGATCGCCTGGCGGGAGACCAGAATCCGTTTTTCGTCCTCGAGGCCGGGATAACCCATATGGACGCGGATCAGGAATCGGTCGAGTTGGGATTCGGGCAGTGGAAAGGTTCCCTGGTACTCCACCGGATTTTGGGTGGCGATCACCATGAAGGGACGAGGCAAGGGGTGGGTGTGGTTCTCCACCGAGACCTGGGCGTCGTTCATCGCTTCCAGCAGGCTGCTTTGGGTTTTCGGCGTGGTCCGATTGATCTCATCGGCGACGACGATATTGGCGAAAATCGGACCGGGTCGGAACTCAAATTCACGGGTGTGCTGGTTGAACACGGACATCCCGATGACGTCTGAGGGCAAGAGGTCACTGGTGAACTGGATCCGCTTGAACGAGCAATTCAGCGAGCGGGCGAAACTTTGTGCAAGCGTGGTCTTCCCGACGCCGGGTACATCCTCGATTAAGAGATGCCCTCGAGCGAGCAGTGTGACCATCGCCAGCGTGACCACTTCCGATTTTCCGCAGATCACTCGCTCGATGTTGCCGTGGAGGGCAGCGATTTTGGCCTGCGGATCGGCAATCACGGCCGAAGTGTAGCAAAGCGCCCACCCAGCGTCAAACGCGCACCACGCCGAGGGCACGGAATGTACATGGGATTATTTCCTTACGCGTGGCGAAGCACCCTGCACCGCGCCGGACGGCACAGAGTGCCCGGCGCGGTTATGCGGCCTTGAGGCGCCGCGCGCGGGATCGGGGTCTGGAGACCGGGATGCCCAGTGTGTCCATTTTGTATTTGAGGATGCGCCGGGTGATGCCGAGGAGGCGCGCGGTCCGAGTCTGGATGTGCTTGGCGCGCTGCAACGCGTCGGTAATCAATTCGCGCTCAAACGCGTCGACCGCCTCCGTCAGGGAAATTTCTCCCGTCCGTACGGCCTGCGTCAGCGCACGTGCGCGAGTCCTGATGCGGAGAGTCGCGGGAAGGTCGGAGGCGTGAATGACTGGGCCGTCCGACAGCGCGACGAGTTGTTCGACAAGGTTCTCCATCTCTCGAACATTCCCCGGCCAGTCATATTGAATGAGCCGGTCCAGCGCGTCGCCGTCGATGTCTTTGGCCGGGGAGGTGCTGTTTCCACGCCGGGCCAGGAAATGTCGGACGAGAAGCGGAATGTCTTCCGACCGCTCCCGGAGGGACGGCACCGAAAGCGGGACGACGTTCAATCGGTAGAACAGGTCTTCACGAAAACGACCGTCCCGCATGGCGTTCTCGAAATCGACGTGCGTTGCGCCGATCAGTCGGACGTCGACGCGGACCGGGCACGTGCCGCCGACCCGCATGAATTCCCGTTCCTCCAGAACGCGAAGCAGAATGCCTTGTGCGCGGAGACTGAGATCGCCGATCTCGTCGAGGAGCAGGGTGCCGCCGTCGGCGAGCTCAAAGCGTCCTTTGCGGGCGGTTCGCGCGTCCGTGAAGGCGCCGCGTTCGTGCCCGAACAACTCCGTTTCAATGAGGTTTTCGGGAATCGCCGCGCAATTGACCGCGACGAACGGTCCGTCGCGGCGCGTGCTGAGATCATGGAGGGCCCGCGCCACAAGCTCCTTGCCGGTGCCGCTCTCGCCGGAGATGAGCACGGTCGATCGAGAGTCGGCCACTTGGCGGATGGCCTCGTGCAATCGCCTGATGACGGCGCTCTGCCCGAGAAGTTCGGACCCACCGATGAAGGGGGTCGCATCGGCGGAGTGGGAGGTGTGCTGGGACTCAGACATGGTGACACCGGGTACGAACGGAACACGCCATCGCCTTGGTCGTACCGCCACGCGGCGCGACGCCCGGATGAGAAGCATAGCGGCGCTACGGCCTCTTGGCAAGCTCTTCGAGCACCTGCTCGAGGCGTTGCAACTCCGATCCGTAGGCTTCCCAATTCCCGTCACGGACGAACCGCTGGGCCTTGCGGTAGTGTTCGAGGGCCGACTGGCTGAGGGTGGCGGTCGTGCCCTCGGTGGAGCGCGAGGGGGGGGGTGACGCGTTGGCGGGACGGCTCTCGGGAACCGGTCCTCCGAAGAGTCGGGCCAACGCGGTTTCCAGGTTGGGTTCCATCACCAACTGGTTGCCGAAGACGGCGATCACGCGGCGCAACTCGGGCAACGCCCCGGATTCCGACGCCGCGAGGTAGAGAGGTTCCACGTAGAGGAGGGTGTCTTCGATCGGAATGACCAGGAGACTGCCGCGGATGGCCTGCGAGCCGCGCTGGGTCCACAGGGTCAACTGCTGGGAAATCGCCGAGTCCTGGTCGATCCGGGCCTCGATCTGGCGGGGTCCGTACACCAGCTTCTGCTTGGGAAAGAGGTAGACGATCAGCTTCCCGTAATGCGGGGCGTCGGCCCGGGCCGCGAGCCAGGCCGCCATGTTATCCCGCTTCGCGGGCGTATAGGGGATCATCAGGATGAACTCCTCGCGCGCCTCGCCGGGGAGCTTCATGATCGTATAGTAGGGCTCCATGTCGCGCTCGCCTTTTTGCGGGATGTTCCACAGGTCCTCTTTGTTGTAGAAGATCTGCGGATCCTGCATGTGATACGTGGCGAAGACGTGGGATTGGATCGTGAACAGGTCTTGCGGATAGCGGAGGTGGGTCCGAAGATCGGCCGGCATCTCGTCCAAAGACCGGAAGAGGCCCGGAAAGACGGCGCTGTACGCGCGGATGATGGGATCGTCGGGATCGCTGATGTACGCACTCATCCGACCGTCGTAGGCGTCGATCGTCACCTTGACCGAATTGCGGATGTAGTTGCCCACCCCCCGGACCGGGTACGCGTACGGCAATTGCGTGGTCGTGGTGTAGCCGTCGACGATCCATACCAGCCGGCCCTCGCTGGTGATGACGATGTACGGGTCCTGGTCGTACTCGAGGAACGGCGCGAGCTTCGAGACGCGCTCCTGAATGTTCCGATTGATCATGATCCGGCTCTCGGACGTGAGGTCGTTGGAGAGCAAGATTTTCGGCGTGCCGAACGACGCCGCGAACGCCGCTTTGTGGAGAAACGTCTTGACCGGAATGCCGCCTTCTCCCGTGTAGGTCGCGTACTCGTTCGTATCCCCGGACGGGTAGTCGAATTCCTTGGCTTTGGTCTTGACGAAGACGTAATCGTTGGGGAGCTCGCCGTAATAAATTTCGGGTCGCTTGACGACAATCGACGTCGAGGAGACCGGGGGAATGTTCTTGATGAAGAATTCCGGCAAGCCCTCTTGCGAGACCCGGTTGACCGGGCCCAGCGTGACGCCGTAGCCGTGGGTGTACGCGAGGTGCTCGTTGATCCAGATCCGGCTCGGCAGGTTTTTGTAGGAGAGCTCGCGCGGCGAGATCATCACTTGGCGGAGTTCCCCGTCGATGACGTAACGGTCGTTGTCGACGTCGATGAAGTCGTAATAGGTCCGGATCTGCTGGAGTTGGCGGTACGTCGCGAGCAGGGGGCGGTGATCCCATAACCGAATGTTCTTGGTGGTGAGCGGGTTGGCCGCGACCTGCTGCGCACTGAGTCGGTCGGAGGCGGGGAACTCCTTGGCCTCAATGTGGTCCAGGCCGTAGGCGAAACGCGTCAGGCGGATATTGTGTTCGATGTACGGCCGTTCCATGACGATCTCGTTCGGGAGGACCTGAAACCGATGGAGCACGTCTGGTAACACGTTGCCGCCGATGAGGCTAACCGCCGGCAACGCCACGGCGGCCGCGATCGGCAGCTTCCATCCGCGCCGCGTCGCGCTGAACACGAGGACGAGCGCAACCGCCATGGCCAAGATGACCATGACTTGGAGGGCGGGCAGCCGTGCGTGCACATCGGCGTAGACCGCCCCGAAGACGACGCCGCGGCGGGAGTAGAGGAGCTGGTACTGATCAAGCCGATACCCCCACCCCACGATCAACGCCGCGAGCGCGCCGAGGCCGAAGAGGTGACGGCGGGCCGCGGGAGTGACGACCACGCGCGTGGGATCGAGGCGAACTTCTTGGTTGGCGATGTAGAGGAGACCGCTGGCGATGATGGCCAGCCCCGTCGCCAGCAGGAGCCATCCTTTGATCGTGGAGAGGAAGGGAAGCGTAAACACATAGAAACCGAGGTCGCGGCCGAACAGGGGGTCGGTCTGTCCGAAGGCGGTCGGATGGCGGAAGAGCAGGAATTCCTGCCACTGCGCCGCAGCCTGGAGGCTCTGGAAGACTCCGACGATCAGCGCGGCGCCGATCAGTAAGGGGCGGACCGGCCGGCCAGCCAGCATCACACTCCACGGCGGGGGAATCAGCGTCAGGCGGCGTCGAGCGGCCCAGAGGACGTTGGCGGCGAGCCATCCGAACAGCGCCGCGCCGATGCAGGCTCCGAGTGCGAGCTGGGTCGTCAACCGCGTGGTGAAGACGGACAGATACCCGATTTCTTGAAACCAGAGGGCGTCGATATACAGCGAGAGCGCGGCGCCGCCGAACAGCACGACGACGAGGAGCAGCGCGATGGGAAGGAGGGCCCGTATCGACACGGGATAGGGCTCCTAGCCGAGCTCCCCGATTTCAACCAGCACGGCGGTGATGTTGTCGAGCCCCCCGTGCCGGTTGGCGGTATCAATGAGACTCTGGCACCGGAGGCCGACGTCGATACCCGGCGCCTGAAGGGTCGACGCGAGCTCCGAACGCGGAACCACGTTCGAGAGACCATCGGAGCACAGAAGGAAGAGATCCCCCGGCTCGAGGTCCAGGGCAAGGAGGTCGACCATCACCGCGGGCCCCGTTCCGAGCGCGCGGATGAGGACGTGTTTCATCGGATGACTTGCGGCTTCGTCAGGAGTCATGATTCCGCGGGCCAGATAGTCGTTGATGAGGGAATGGTCGGAGGTGAGTTGGTCCAGAACACCGCCGCGGAACCGATAGACGCGGCTGTCGCCGACGTGGCCGACATATGCGGTCCGTCCGTCGATCCAGAGGGCGGCCACGGTGGTGCCCATGCCGGACAACATCTGGTCGTCGCGCCCGGCGGAAAAGATGCGCTCATTGGCTTGCTCGATCGCCCGGACCACGCGTTGGCCGGGATCGGTTTCCGTTCCATTCGGCTCCGTCCGATCAGCGAGCGCGGCTTGGAACGCGCTGTAGAAGATCTCCACAGCCATCTGGCTGGCGACTTCGCCGGCCGCATGACCGCCCATCCCGTCGGCCACCACGTAGAGCGTCAGGTCGTCGAATACCCCGAGATGATCTTCGTTGGTGTTTCGGACTTTACCGACGTGGGTAGCGCCCGCGGATCGAATCTTCATGCAGGGGGGAGACCCTCCTCAGGAAAGCCGGGCCAGTGTATCGAAAATCCGCCGGCATGTCCAGCGCGGAGCCGGGGTGATCTTGGCGTCAGACACGCAGCTCAGCCGTCCTGGCCGGCCGCCTCTTGTTTCAATTCGTCGTTGGGCACGATGTGGAGCTCGACCCGTCGGTTCTCGGTCCGTCCATCGGGCGTAGTGTTGGGTGCCACGGGACTTTCGGCGCCGAATCCCATCGCGGTAATGCGGTCCGCGCCGACGCCTCGGTCGACCAAGGCGAACTTGACCGCATTGGCCCGGCGCTCGGAGAGTTTTAGATTGTAGTCGGGGCGTCCGGTGTTGTCGGTGTGTCCAGCGACCGTGATGGTCGTCTTGGGGTACTTGGTGAGGACGGCCGCGAGCTTGTCGAGGCTGGCCGTCGCGGCTGGTTTGAGCGCGGTGCTGTCGACATCGAAGAGAATTTTGTCCTTCATCGTGACGATGATGCCGTCCGCGGTTCGCGTGGTGTCCGCGACTTTCTCGAATTCCTGGGCCTGCCGATCCATGTAGTTACCGATCAACCCACCGGACAGCGCGCCGATGGCCCCGCCGATCAACGCGCCACGACCGGCGTGCCCGCTGCCTTTCCCGAGCAGGGCCCCGACGCCTGCGCCCACGGCCGTGCCGGTGAGCGCGCCCTTCTGGGTGCGATTCATCTCCTCGCATCCCGTCAGCACGGCGGTCCCGAGCGCGAGGGTCAGCACCGAAACCATCCAGCGGGACACATGCCGCTGTGATGTGCCGTTCATATGTTCTCCTTTCCGGGATGGATGAGCGTCGCAGACCGCCACGCGGCCCACCCGACGTTGACCGTCGCGATGGCCGCCTCTTCCGCGGACGTTCCCGCGCGCCCTATCCTGCGGCTGTGAGATCGCGCGCGGTACTATAGGTGACCGTCGTTCGCGTTGTCAAGACGAGCGCGCGGCGTACACGGTGTCCGGTGCGATCGCGGCGTGGGTTGCTTGACAAGCCCGAAAGGCCCGTGATAGAAGAGGGGCTCTTTTTACCCGGTTGCGCCCAGGGGCTCCGTCAGGAGGCCCATTGAGCGCATGCACATACTCGCAAGGAGGGGACCATGGCAGCAGAAATCCAGGTAGGGGCGACCGCTCCCGACTTCACACTCAAGGATCAGGATCAGAAAGAGGTCAAGCTAAGCGATTTGAAAGGCAAGAAAAACGTCGTGCTGGCGTTCTACCCGCTCGATTGGAGTCCGGTCTGTACAAAAGAAAACAAGTGCCTGACGGATGACTTCCCGAAGTTTTCGTCCGCCGATACGGAGATCTTCGGCGTCAGCATCGACAGCGTCTATTCCCACAAGGCGTGGGCGGACTCGATGGGCCTCAAGCACCGGCTGCTGTCCGACATGGGGGGAAACGTCGCGAAGAAATACGGGATGTACCTCGATGACAAATTCATCACCAAGCGCGCGACCGTGATCGTGGATAAACAAGGCACGGTCCGATACGTGAAGGTCCAGGAGATCTTGACGCCGCGAGACGATCAGGAGATTCTGAATGCATTGAAGGCCCTGAAGTAACCCCTCGACACGCGGGAAACGGGTAGGGGCGCACGGTCGTGCGCCCCTACGGTTTTCGGCCAGACCCGACACCATGGACACGTCTCACACAGAGCCCATCGAGCTTCCTCGCGTCAACGACGAGAACTACGACGAGTACCACGAGGCCCCCGCGGCGGCGGTGTTCTTCAAGATCGCCAACTGCCACGGCTGTGAGGAGTACGAACCCGCGATCCAACAAACCGTCAGCACGTTCTCGCCCAAGGTGAAATTCGGGCGGGCGCTGATGCACGTCCCGGGATGCCGGGAGATCAAGAAGCGGTATGAGTTCGAAAGTTTCCCCACGACGCATTTGTACAAGCGCGGGCGCCTGGTCTTCTCCGCATCGGAACGTCTCGAGGCCGAGGCGTTGGCGAACGCGATCCGCGAGCATTTGATCGGCTGACTGGTATCGAGAGGCGACCGTTCGCGTCTCGAAAAGCGAAACGACGGCCCTTATGGTGTCCGAAACCGTTCAGCTTGGCGGTCACATCATCGACTCGCTGATCCTGCCCAAGGTTCTCGACGAGATCATGACGCTCGGCGGGACGTTCGAGATCCTCCACCTGACCGTCGGCCAGCGCCGCGAAGACACCAGCCGTGCGGAGGTGCGGGTCACCGCACCCGACGCCCGGCGCCTGGACGCGATCCTCAGTCGAATCGGACAGCACGGCGCGATCCCGTTGGCCGGCGACGAGGCGCGCCTAGTGCCGGCGGACGTCGACGGCGCATTTCCGGACGGTTTTTACTGCTCCACCCATTTTGAGACCTGGATCAAACGGCACGGGCAGTGGGTCGCGGTGGAACGGTCGGAGATGGATTGCGGTATCCGCTTCGATCCGGCCACCGGCCTGGCGTCCACCGTGCCGATGCACCGCGCGCGGCGCGGCGATTTGATCGTGGTCGGCCACGCCGGGGTGAAGGTGGCGCCCATCGACCGCTCGCCTGAACGCAACGTCTTCGAGTTCATGGCGAGCAACGTGTCCTCCGAAAAACCCAAAGCCGTCGTCATCCGCGAGATGGCCGCGCACATCAAGACCGCGCGCGCCGCACGGGGCAAGGTTCTCGTGGTGGCCGGCCCCGCGGTCATCCACACCGGCGCCGGGGGACACCTCGAACGGCTGATCGCCGGGGGCTACGTCCAGGTGCTGTTCGCGGGCAACGCGCTCGCGGCTCACGACATCGAGCAGGCCCTCTATGGAACGTCGCTCGGCATGTCGCTCGAGGCCGGGATGCCGGTGGATGAGGGTCACGAGCACCACCTCCGCGCGATCAACACGGTCCGGCGGTTCGGGGGGATCCGTTCCGCGGTCGAACGGGGGGTCCTGAAGCGCGGGATCATGCACGCCTGCGTCGTGCACGGCGTCGACTACGTCCTCGCGGGCTCGATCCGCGACGACGGCCCGCTCCCCGACGTGATCACCGACGCGGTGAAAGCCCAGGACGCGATGCGCGAGAAGATCCAAGGCGTGACGGTGGGAATCATGATCGCCACGACCTTGCACTCGATCGCGACCGGCAACATCCTGCCCGCGGCGGTGAAACTGATCTGCGTCGACATCAATCCGGCGGTCGTCACCAAGCTCGCCGACCGCGGCAGCTTCCAAGCGATGGGACTGGTGACCGACGTTGAACCGTTCCTGCGCGCGCTGGCGGAGCACCTCGTGTCCGACGGCGGCGTGCGATGACCGCGGTACGGTGGGCAATGACGCCGATCGCGGCGTAGGGGCGGTTCGCTGCACCACGTACACGCCGCGTTCGACACCCGCCCGACGCGATGACCCCGGCGTCCGTCCGTGCTCTCCTGATGTGTCCCCCGGATTTTTACGGGATCGAGTACGAGATCAACCCGTGGATGGATCTGCGGCGGCCCGCCGACCCGGCGCGGGCCTGCGCGCAGTGGCGCGCGCTGTACGAGGTCCTCACCGGGGCGCTGGGCGTTCGCGTCGAGCGATTGACTCCCACTCAGGGGTTGCCCGACCTGGTCTTCACGGCCAATGCCGGCCTCGTCGTGCCGGGCCGGTTCATCGCGAGCCGCTTCCTCCATCCCGAGCGCCAGAAAGAGCAGCCGACCTACGACGCGTGGTTTCGCGCGAGGAACTACGCGGTCGAGACACTGCCCGAAGGAACGTGTTTTGAGGGCGAGGGCGACGCGCTGTGGTTGGGGGACACGCTCTTTGCGGGTTACCGCATCCGGTCGGACGTGCGCTCGCACCAGGCGATCGCCGCCACGCTGGGCTGCGAGGTCCTCTCGTTGGAGTTGGTCGATCCACGCTTTTACCACCTCGACACGTGCTTCTGTCCGCTGGACGATCGCCGCGTCCTCTACTATCCATCCGCGTTCGATGAGTACGGCCGCCGGGTGATCACCCAATTCGTTCCGGAACCGATCGCGGTGGACGACGCCGACGCTCTCCGGTTTGCGTGCAACGCCGTGGTCGTCGGGCGCGACATCGTCGTGCAAGCGGGTTGCGACGCGCTCGAAACCACCCTGCGCGCAGCGGGGTTCACGCCCCACCCGGTGGATCTCTCGGAGTTTCACAAAGCGGGCGGGAGCGCGAAGTGCCTGGTGCTGTGGATTCCCTCACGCGATGGACAGCAGCCGGGATGAGGTTCGCTCACGTTGGAGAACCCTCCTCGAAAGGAGTCAGGGCGTATGACGACGATAGGGCCGTTTATGTTCCTCGGACTGGTGGCTGGCGTGATGAGCGGTCTGATCGGCATTGGCGGAGGGATCGTCATCGTGCCGGTTCTGGTCCTGCTGTTTGGGTTTTCGCAACATCAGGCTCAGGGCACCACGCTGGCGATGATGGTGCCGCCGATCGGCATTCTGGCCGCCTGGACGTATTTCAAACAGGGCCACGTCGATCTGGGCGTGGCCGCAGTGCTCTGCATCGGCTTTTTCTTCGGGGGGTTGCTCGGCGCCAAGCTGGCGACAAGCCTCCCCAATGCGGTGTTGGAAAAAGTCTTTGGCGTGGCGCTGTTCGTCGTGTCGCTCAAGATGATCTTCGGTAGATGACGTCCCGGAGCGACGGGATGAAGAGGGGGAGGGGGGAACGGCTCCCGCGGGTTGCAAACCCGGAGGGCCTGACCCATAGAGGTTGCACTGAACGCCTTCCTCCTCTGGCGATGTACCTCCTCCGTACTCACCTGGTTCAGTAAATAGGTAGGCACGATCAATCTGCTGTGGCGGATCATAGAGAGCCTTCGCAGAGCGGGTACAGAAAAGTGTGGAAAGTCGATGGCCACGAGAACCTGGAGGCAATCATGGACGACGGTCGATCAGATTTCTGTTCCTCTGGTTTGTCGATTCGCGAGCGCGAGGTGCTGTGCTGGGTCAGGGAGGGTAAAACCAACTGGGCGATTGCGCAGATTTTAGGGATTAGCGAACGAACGGTGAAGTTCCACGTGCAGAATACTTTGGCGAAGCTGGATGCATCGAGCCGAGGACACGCCGTGGTGGTAGCGCTGGCGCGCGGCCTCATTAGCCAGACCGAGTCACCTGTCCGAAGGGACAGGTGACTCGGGGCAATCAGTGGTATAGGGTGAGATACCCACGAAGCGGGAGTAATCCATCTGTCGTGTGGATGGTTCTCAAGGAGGATTGTCATGAAAGGTACCCGTGTGAGGAAAGGCAGTCTACTCGTGGTCGTGTTGACCGGCGTGGTGTGGGGTAGCGGCTGGCCTGATCCCGCTCAAGGAATGACGGAGCCTCTCGCGATCAGAACGAGCTCCTTCCGGTCGGCGTCGATCCCCCTCTCATTCGATGTCTCAGAATTGGCGACACCCCGTGGAGCGAGAGGTCACGGGCTCCGCATGGCAAAGGGACAAGCGGAGGAAGCGTATCATCCGTACGAAGGCGAGTCGCCGGAAAATATCCGGGCTCATGAGGAGGCCCTGAAAGCCAAGCGGCCGGTCAAACAAGGCCCTACGGTGTCCCCGGGCCAAACCGAGTCGACCGGCGGGCCGACCATTCCCCAAACGACGGATGAAGCCCCGACGCTCCCTGCCCCTTCAAGAGAGTCTGGTAAGGATACGCCTATTTTCGAGATTCCCTGAGCACCGCGTGGGCGCGGGTCGTTGTGGCGACGTATCAGCGATGATGATAAGACGACAAGGAGGGAACATCCGATGGTAAATGCCCAAGAGGGGCGCGTAGGGAGGATCCATCTTATCGCCGGGTTGATGGTTCTCCTGACGGTCTCCGGCAGCCCAGGCCGTGCGGGGGCCTATACCATGGGTTCTATATCACCTTCCGATGCCCAGCCGGACAGCACCCCTTCCCAGTTAAGCGGCGAGTCATTCCAGACCGATCTGTTTACCGGATCAGCCTCGATGTCGGTCCCGATCGTGGTTCCGCCAGGGACGGGCGGGATGCAACCCTCGTTGGCCCTGGCCTATAGCAGCGGCAATTCGGAATAGCACGGACACGTTCCTGGCACCCGGATGGGATCTAGCCGGTTTGGGGTACATTGAGCGCAGCACGAAATTGGGTCCTCCGACCTACACGACAACCGATGCCTACGTCTTGGTGATGGGCGGCGCGAATGATTTGGTGTACGTGTCCTCGGATGGCTATTATCACACGGTAAACGAGACGTTTCTTCGCATTCAATTTGTGACGGCTTCAAACTATTGGATCGTGACGGATACCAAGGGGACGCAGTATCGCTTTGGTTTCAACAGCGATGCGAAGTCCGATGCCATCGGCCGCAGTGCGACCCGCCGATGGTCGCTCGACTTGGTGACGGATACCCACGGTAACCAGATGAGTGTCGCGTATACCAACGACACGGCGAATGGGGCGGTCTACCCGGCCACCGTGACCTACACCCAGGGCAACGGCCTGACCACCTTTCGCACGATCACGTTTCAGTATGAGGCTCGAACGGACGCGGTGACGAGTTACCGGTATGGCGCGCCGATCACGATCACCCAGCGCCTGGCCTACGTTGATGTGAAGATGAATGGGGCTATGGTACGACGGTATGAGCTGACATATACCAACAGTGCCAACGCCCAGAACAACCTCCTCACCAAGGTCCAAGAATTCGGGGCGGATGCGAATCCCTCCACCCGCGGTACCGGAACCTCGCTTCCTCCGTTCACCGTAGCGTACTCGGCGCCGCTGAATAATCTCAGTGGTAGTGGAAGTGGCACCTGGATGACCCAGACGACGACGAACACCTTTACGGCGGACTTTACGGGCGATGGGAGGGCCGACATTCTGTACTGTTCCGGCACCCAATGGTTCATGGCCGTCTCGACCGGCACAACGCTGACCCGCAACGGCGTCTCGTGGGGAGGTCCAGCCTGTTCTGCTACGGTCGTCTCGTTGGGTGACTTTAACGCCGATGGCAAGGCAGATTTGGCGATTGGAACGACCACTGGCCTCACCATCTATCTGTCCACGGGTTCGGCATTCACGATGGGGTGGTCGTGGACTCCTCCGGCGGCGACCAACCCGAGTGGAACCATTTATCCTTACTTTGGAGACATGGATGGCGATGGCAAAATCGATCTCGCCTACACGATTCTATATACGGATTGCGGGGGAGGCACGGCATGCACGTACCTCTGGGTCCAACTGTCGACCGGTACCGACTTCGCTTCCCTAGGCTCAACTCCGACACCATGGACGAGCTATTCGTCGAGCCCGATCTGGGTCAAGCTGCTTGACCTGAACGGCGACGGGAAGGCCGACTTGTTCCGGAATCTTGGCGCGCCGTATAACGCGCTCCACGTGGCCACTTTTCAGAACGGTGGCGTCTCGACGAGCAGCTTCTGGCTGACTCCGAGTCCGACGGAATCCTTAGACCGCTGGCGCTTTGGTGATTTCAATGGGGACGGCCTTCTGGACTTTTTGATTCTGACGCTCACCGATACAAACGCCAACGGGACCTTGGATTATGCCGAGGCGAAGACCTATCTGTCGAAAGGCTACGCGTTCGACGGGGGTGTGCTCTGGCTCGCGCAAGGCGGGATCGACTGGTCCCTATCGCTCATCACCACCGGCGACTTCAACGGCGATGGCAAAACCGACCTGATTTCATACCACGCGTTTCCCTCGCAACAGCAGTTCGTCCACCTCTCCAGTGGCCGGAGTGGGACCACATCCGGCACCGGCTTCTCCGTCGCGATGTCCGGGAACTGGGTGGCGGCCTCCTCAGGGAGTTACGCCGATTTGTTTGACGACTTTGATGGGGACGGGAAGACCGATCATGCCGAGTACTTTGCCTCCACCACTGGTGTCCTCAATGTGCAACTCGCCGCTGGCCCGGCGATCCACCTCGCGACGGGGCTCACGAACGGACTCGGTGGCAGTACGACGAATACCTATCTGTCCTCCTCGAACTATGCCAATACCTATTTGCCGTTCAACATCCAGACAGTCAGTTCGATTACGACCAATACTGGAATGGGCCAGACGGCGACCACCAGCTACGCGTATCAAGGCGGGAAATATGACCCGGTGAGCCGGGAGTTCCGGGGTTTTAATGTGGTGACCGTCACCGACCCGACGGGGGCGTATGGAAGAACCACGTTCGCTCAAACGCCAGAACTCAAAGGAAGGCCCAGTCAGGTCGACACGTACAGCGCTACACCAGCTCTCTACAGCCAAACGGTGAGTACGTGGAACTCTGCCGTGCTCTTTCCGGGGGTAACGTTCTCCTTCTTGAGGCAGACAGATGGCTATAACTATGACGGAGGATCGACAGCCACCCAAATGCGCCGGGTGTATTACCACGATTCTTTTGGAAACGTCGTTAAGGTGGATAACTTGGGTGACCTGTCCACGGCTTCTGACGATCGCTATGACGAGACCAGCTTCAACTACAACACGGCTGCCTGGATCGTGTCGCTGCCCAATTATCAAGCGACCACGACGGATAGTGTAGGCGCCCACCCGGTGGCTGAGACGGACTACTTTTACGATAGTGCCACGAGCCTATATACCCTTCCCACCAAAGGTGACCTCACCAAGGTCTGCAGGAACGACTTTACTGCGAGCCCCGACCCATGTTCGACCTTCGGTTACGATGTGTTCGGCAACCGAACGAGCACGACCGATGCCAAAGGGAACGCCTCGACCGTGGCCTATGACACGACGTATCAAACCTTTCCCGTCACGAGCACCAACGCGTTAAGTCAGGCTACGACCACCACGTATTGGGGGCTGAACACCTCGTTGACGGCGAACAGCGTCACAGGGGCCTATGCCGTCCCGGGGTTGCTTGCGACCGTGACCGATCCCAACAGCGTTCGTACGGACTCCTACTGGGACGTGATGAGCCGACCCAAGGCAACGGTGGTGCCACCGGATACCGCAGCGTTCCCAACCACGACCTACGCCTATTTCAGAGACGGGATCGCTCCGGAGGGGACGCTGGTCGCCAAGCGTGAAACGGTAGGGGGCGGCACGCTGGATACGTACAGCTTCGTGGACGGCTTGGGCCGCACCATCCAGAGCAAAGCCGAAGCGCCCGATGGAACGAATCAAACCGTTGTCGATACCACGTACAATAGTCGTGGCTTGGCGGAGACGGTGTCCATCCCGTATGTGACGCCCATCACGGCCACGTATACCACGCCCATTACCACCGTTAAAAAGACCACGACCCTGTACGACCCACTGCGGCGCGTCAACCAGGTCACTAATACGGATGGCACGTACACGAGTCGGGCCTATGACAAATGGACCACGACGCTCACCGACCTCAATGGCTACAAGAAAGTTGAGACGCGGGACGCGTTTGGCCGACTCACCCAGGTCGATGAATACACCGGCGCCGACGGCCGAGCCGCCCCTACGGTTCCCGCGTCCGGCTACAGTCTCTATGCAACCACTCGCTATCTATACAATACCCTCGGGAACCTGATCCAGACGACGGATGCCCTGGGCAACGTGGCCACGATGACGTACGACACCCTGGGCCGCAAGACCGCCATGCACGATCCAGACATGGGGAACTGGTCGTACCAGTATGATCCGGTGGACAGTCTCACTCAGCAGACCGACGCCAAAAACCAGATCATTACGTTCACGTACGATGCGCTCAATCGCATCAAAACCAAGGTAGTCTCTGGGCAAACAACGACCTATACGTATGACACCGGCACCAACGGCCTCGGGCGGATCGCCTCGGTCACCGACCCCACGGGGAGCACCGCGTTTACGTACGATCAGCGGGGCAACATTACCCAGACGGTCAAAACAATTGGCGCGCAAAGCTATACGACCCAACAAATTTTTGACTCGCTGAACCGGACGACCAGCCTCACGTATCCGGACAACGAAAGTGTCTCGTATACCTACGACCCGGCTGGTAACCTCAAAACCGTCGGCAGCTATGTGACTAACATCACGTACAATGCGTTCGGGCAGCGGACGCAGATGGCGTTGGGCAACGGTACGACGACAACGTATAGCTATGATCCCAATCATTTTCGGTTGAGCCAACTCACGACCACCGGGCCCGCCGGCTCGACCACGCCGACCATCGCGGTTAGTCCCCCAAGCATCAGCTTCAGCGGGCCTCAAGGGGGAGCGAATCCGTTGGCCCAAACCCTCGCCATTATGAACACCGGAGGGGGGACGTTGAGCTGGACGGCCGCGAAGACGAGCACGTGGCTGGGCCTGAGCGCGACGAGCGGGACCGCGCCCTCGAGCATCAACGTGACCGTGAACACCAGCGGCCTGGCGGTCGGGACGTACACCGACACGATCACGGTGACCGCGAGCGGCGCAACCAACACCCCGCAGACCGTACCCATCACGTTGACGGTCACCCCCCCCGGGGCGCCGAGTCTGGCGAATCCGGGGTTTGAGAGTTGCACCGCCACGGGGGCGGGCACGCCACCCGGGTGGACATCGAGCAATGCGGCCAAGACGGGGTGCGATACCACGGGCCCGCATGTGGGCACGTGGCGGGGCTGGGCGAACAGCAGCGCGTCTCTGTCTCAGACCGTGTCCCTGGCCGCGAACGTGGCGTATAC
>JACXTT010003561.1_pt1 | contig 23861 bp, 22 predicted proteins | sample 9270951 | NCBI WGS metagenome assembly JACXTT01 (sample SAMN15532306, study PRJNA645909) | rock metagenome | isolation source: weathered quartz diorite | place: Puerto Rico | collected 2017-06-21
ACGACGGTCGCCAGCTCACCGTGAGTCATCGCACCCCCTACCGCGGGACTCGGCGGACACCCGGGTGGACACGGCGTCAAACCCAGGTCGTTGCGGGACTTGGCCGAATATAAGTTCGAGTTACAGGAGTGCAACCCGCGGGCGGCTCCGTCTGGTCAGCCCCAAATGCCCCTGCTAGAATCCGCGCGGCGCTATCGTCTAGGGGTTAGGACGGGTGGTTCTCAGCCATCAAACCAGGGTTCGAATCCCTGTAGCGCTACCAGCCGAGCGCCGTCACTCTCCCGAGAGATCGCAGGGAAGAATATCGAGCACGGCTGGGAACCGCGTCTCCGGGCAGAGACGTTGAAGGATGGAGAGGACGTTGCGGCGGATGTCGTCGACCCGCTCCGTCGTCAACCGCTCGTCGATCACCTTCCCGACGTACTCGTCTTCTCCCAACCTGCAAATCGTCAAAAACGTGGTGTCGTCGTGGGAGATGTATTTTTTGTCCGTCCCGGTGATGGACTCCAGTCGGCGGCGCACCTGGCTGTCCATCTTCGTTCCGACGAACAGTGACTGTCCATCGCGAAGCTTCAACGGGCCCTCCCCGACGCGGTTTTCCGGAGACGGCCTAAAGTTTGCAGGAGCCCGACCGAAAGTCAAGGATGGAACTGGCCGGAGGCTTGCATGAGCGGTGGCGTCCTCTTCGTCTCGGGCGACGTCTTTTTCTGGGCGCGCGTGTCCGCGGCGGCGAAAAGCGCCGGGCGGGGGGCGGTCCGCATCGATAACGAGGCGGCCATGCAGGCCGCATTCACCGCGGGCGGCGTGTCCCTCGTCATCGCCGATCTGGGCTTGCGGTCGTTGGACCTGACGAGCTGGGCCCGCCGATGGAAGGAATCATCACCCGCGCCGCGTCTCGTCGCGTTCGGGAGCCACGTCGACGAGGCAGCGCTCGCCGCCGCGCGCGAGGCCGGCTTCGACCAGGTGATGCCGAACTCGCGGCTGCAAAGGTCTCTCGGCGACCTGCTGTCCGCGAGCGCACCCCCGCGCTAGCCCGCCGTCTCGCCACCGATCAGGTCGAGCACCTCGCTGGTCTTTGCCGCGAGGAGCGCGGGGTCCGCGCGCGTCTCGACGTTCAGCCGGATCAGCGGCTCGGTGTTCGAGAGGCGCAGGTTGAACCGCCAAGCGTCGAAGTCCATGCCGACGCCGTCGGTCTCGTCGATCGAAAGCGCCTTCGGGGCGTAGCGCGCGCGGATCCGCGCCAGCGCCGCGTGGGGATCGTCCACCTTCCGGTTGATCTCCCCGCTCGTCGGGAACCGACGCATGTGCTCGCCGACCAGCTCGCTCAACGGCTTGCCGGCGCGGCTCATGATCTCCAGGACGAGGAGCCAGGGGATCATCCCACTGTCGCAGTACGCGAATTCCCTGAAAAAGTGGTGGGCCGACATCTCGCCGCCGTAGGCGGCATCCTCGCGGCGCATGACTTCCTTCATGAACGCGTGGCCGGACTTGCTCTGCACCGGAATGCCGCCCAGCTCCCGGACGACCTCGATCGTGTTCCACGTCAGGCGGGGATCGTGGACGACCTTCGCCCCGGGGCTCTTCTTCAGGACGTGCGAGGCGAGCAGGCCGACGATGTAGTACCCCTCGATGAATCCCCCCTTCTCGTCGAAGAGGAAGCAACGGTCGAAGTCCCCGTCCCATGCGATGCCCGCATCCGCGCGGGCCTCCACGACGGCGCGGGACGTGGCGTCGCGCTTCTCGGGAAGGAGCGGGTTGGGGATCCCGTTGGGGAACCGGCCGTCCGGTTCGTTGTGGATCTTCACGAAGGTGAACGGCAGTCGGTGCTCGAGCGCGTCGACGACGAGGCCGGCGCCGCCGTTGCCGGCGTTGACCACGATCTTGAAGGGTGACAGCCGAGAGACGTCGACGTGGGAGAGGAGATGTTCGACGTACGCCTCCTTGATGTCCACGCGCTTCGCCGTTCCCGTCCTCGCCGTCGCGGAGAACCCGCCCGCCTGCACGCGCTTCCGGATGTCCTCGAGTCCCGAGTCGGCGCTGATCGGCTTCGCCTGTTCGCGGACCAGCTTCAAGCCGTTGTAGTCGGCCGGATTGTGGCTGGCCGTCACCATGACGCCGCCGTCGAGCTTCAGGTGAGCCGTCGCGAAGTAGACTTGCTCGGTGCCGCAGAGACCGATGTCCACGACGTCGACCCCTGCCCGCGAGAGTCCCTCCCCCACGGCCGACGCGAAGTCGGGACTCGAGAGGCGAATGTCGTAGCCGACCGCGACCGTGTTCGGCTTCAGCCAGTCGGCGTACGCGCGCGCGATCGCGACGACGAGCTCCCGGTTGAGCTCCGTCGGAATCCGCCCGCGGATGTCGTAGGCCTTGAAGCAACGAAGCGGGGACTCACCGCTCATGGCGTCTTCTCCGAGGGGACTCCCGAGAATAACACTGCTATCGTGGCCACGACTCTCCTGCGACGCGGAGGAGGATCGGTCATGTCGCACGACAGGACGACGCGCATCGAGCGCGACACGATGGGGGACATGGAAGTTCCCACCGAGGCCTACTACGGCGCCTCGACCCAGCGGGCGGTGATCAACTTCCCCGTCAGCGGGCTCCGCCTCCCGCGCAGGTTCCTCCGGGCGCTCGGGCTGATCAAGGGAGCGGCGGCCCGGGTCAACGCCGAGCTGAAGCTGCTCGACCCGAAGCTCGCGGAGGCGATCGCCCGCGCGGCCCAGGAGGTCGCGGACGGGACGTTGGACGCGCATTTCCCGATCGACGTCTTCCAAACCGGCTCGGGGACGTCGACGAACATGAACGCCAACGAGGTCATCGCCAATCGCGCCGCGGAGATCCTCGGCGCGGCGCGCGGCGCGCGGGGCGTCGTGCACCCGAACGACCACGTCAATCTGGGACAATCGTCGAACGACGTCATCCCGACGGCGCTCCACCTCGCGGCCGACCTCGCGATCCACGAGGATCTGCAGCCGGCGGTGTCCCTCCTCGGCGTGGAGTTGCGCGCGAAGTCGAAGGCGTTCTGGGGCGTCGTCAAGACGGGTCGGACCCACCTCCAGGATGCGACGCCGATCCGCATGGGGCAGGTCTTCCTCGGGTACGCCGGGCAGATGGACAAGTCGTCCGAGCGGCTCCGTCAAGCGGAGAAAGAGCTTGGGCTCGTGCCGCTCGGCGGGACCGCCGTCGGCACCGGCGTCAACACCCACCCCGAATTCGCGAAGCGGGTGCTGGCGATCGTTTCGAAGGAGGTCGGCATCGACGTCCGCGAGACCGACAACCACTTCCAGGCCCAGGCGACGCTCGACGCCGTCGTTCAGGCCTCCGCGACGGTCCGCACCGTCGCCGTCAGCCTGACGAAGATCGCCAACGACATCCGCCTCCTGGGCTCCGGCCCGCGCTGCGGCTTGGGCGAGTTGGCCCTTCCGGAAGTGCAGCCCGGCAGCTCGATCATGCCGGGAAAGGTCAATCCCGTGATCGCGGAGTCGCTGATCCAAGCCGCGGCCCAGGCGGTCGCGAGCGACTTCGCGGTGCTGCAGGCGGGCCAGGGAAGCTTCTTCGAGCTCAACACGATGCTCCCGTTCGCCGCCCACAACATCGTCGGGTCGATCGAGATCCTGGCTGCCGCGACGCGGAACTTCGCCGAGCGGTGCGTGCGCGGCTTGGCCGCGACCGAGCGGGGTCCGGAAATGGTCGAGCGCGGCCTCGCGGTCTGCACGGGGCTCGTTCCGCTCATCGGGTACGACGCGGCGGCGGCGATCGCGAAGCAGGCGGCGCGATCCGGGCGGACGGTGCGGGAGGTGGCGCGCGAGACGACGAAGCTCACCCCCGAGCAACTCGACGCCGCGCTCGATCCGTTCAAGATGACCGAGCCCAGCGCCGGCTGACGGCGCGTCAGCCGCCGATCTGGTGCATCGTGCGAACCAGGGGGATCGCCGTCCGCGACTCCAGGATGTCGAGCGCCCCGCCCCGGCCTTTGCGCGCCACGGCGTCACGCATCAGCCCCGCGAGCACCTCGTCGCCAGCCCCCGAGCGCAGGGGCTCGCGCAGGTCGGTTTCCCGGTCGTCGTAGAGGCAGACGCGGAATTTGCCGTCGCAGGTCAAGCGGATCCGGCTGCACGCCGAGCAGAACGGGGCCGTGACCGAGTCGATGAACCCGACGGCGCCCCGCCCGTCTTGGTAGACATAGCGCGATGCCGGCGCGTGAGGGTCCCCGTCGGGGTCGCGAGCGATCGGCCATTCCGCGGCGATGGCGCGACGAATGGCGGCCCCTCTCACGACGCGCTCGAGATTCCAGGAATGATCGTTCTCGAGCGGCATGAACTCGATGAACCGCACCTCGTAACCGTTCTCCCGGCCGAAGCCCGCGAGATCCACCGCCTCGCGCTCGTTCTCGCCGCGAAGCAGCACGGTGTTGATCTTGATCGGCCCGAGCCCGGCGGCGCGCGCCGCTTCGAGCCCTCTCAACACTTCGGACAGACGGTCGCGCCCGCTCAGCTTCGCGAAGCGGTCGCGGTCGAGGGTGTCGAGGCTGACGTTCACGCGCCGCAAACCTGCCTGCGCGAGATCGGGAGCGAGCGGCCCCAGGAGAACTCCGTTCGTCGTGAGCGAGAGGTCGGCAAGGCCGGGCAGCCGCGCCAACATGGCGATCAGCGCCGCCACGTCCCGGCGCACAAGCGGCTCCCCTCCTGTGACGCGAAGCTTCACCACGCCCTGCGCGATCGCGATGCGAGCGACGCGGGCGATCTCCTCGAAGCTCAAGATCGCGGCGTGGGGGAACCACACCGGCTCCTGCGGCATGCAGTAGGCGCACCTCAGATTGCAGCGGTCCGTGATCGACAGCCGCAAGTCGTCGTGCGTCCGCCCGAAAGAATCGACGAGTGCCACGTGAGGTCCTCGCGCAAGTAGTATACAAACGTGAACGAGGCGCTCCGCCCATGGCTCGCCGCCGCCCGGCCCGATCAGGCGCTCCTCGCTCCGCTCGCGGTTGCGGTCGGGTCGTCCTACGCGCACTTCGACGCTCAACACGGCCCGGGCCTTTCTGCCCATGCGGTGGTCACTCTCGGGGCCTTCGCGGCAGCGACGGGGGTCAACCTCGTCGATCATGCGTGGGATCGATCGGCGGCAGCGCCTCCGGATCCGAAGTCGACGGCGCGGCCCGTGCTCGTCCCCGTCGAAGCGTGGGATGCGTTCGTCGCGGGAGCCGGTGCGTTGACGGTCGCCGCGCTGTGCGGGATCGGGTTGGTGTCGCTCGCCGGTTCCGCCGCCTTGGGATACGGCACGCTCGCGGTGATCCTGGGCGTCGCGCGCGGAGCGCCGATGGTGGGACTGGATACGCTGGGGTGGGGGTTGGGAGATCTCGCCAACATCCTCGCCCTGGGCCCACTCGCCGCGGAAGTCGGGTACGGCTCGCAGGCCGGAGCCGGTTCTTCGGGAGCGTTTCTGGTGGGAATCCCTGTCGGGCTCGCCGCCGCGTCCCCTCTGTTCGCGAGGCATCTCGCGGCCATCGGTTCGGCTGCGGCTCGTCCGTCCACGACGCTCGAGCAGTTGGGACGGCGCGATGCTCGCTTGACCCTCGTTGCGCTCCCGCTCTTGGCGGCCGCAGCCGTCCTCATCGTCGTGCGCGCCGGGGAGTACGGACGCTGGGCCTCCACGGCCCTCGCACCTCTCGCCGCGGCGGCTGTCGCGGCGTGGCGTCTCCCCGAACCCGCGAGCGAGGATGAGTACGGCCGGTGGACCCGATGGGCGATCGGATGCGCGGCTGCCGCGATCGTTTTGATCGGCGCCGCGATCCGGATCGCCTCCCCCGACTGACATTGAACCCCTGCCGGCGCGTATAAGATGAAAGGATGCGCAACCGCCCCTCGCGGTCGCGCGTCTCATAAGGGCGTGGAGAGGCCGGCGTTGAGCGAGTTTCTGGCCGCGACGGAACGTGCGGTCTCTCCGTCCGGCGGCGGAGCCGCGCCTCGATTCGAGCCCGGAGCGACCTCAGGTGCGGGGGCGTGGCGCTTCACGGTCGTCTGGGCGATCGGCTGGGCGCTCGCGGGGCTTGCGGTCGCGATCGGGATCGTGTTCTCGCGAGGCTCGTCCGACTTCCGGCCGCTTCTGATCTCGAGCGTCTTGTTCGCTGAGGTCGTCGGATGCACCGCGCTCGTCTCGGCGCGGCTCGTTTTCCCCTTCTACGCCAAGCTGCCGTTCGCGCTCCGCGTCGTGCTCCAGATGCTGACCCTCGTCGCCGGCACGGTCGCCGGCTCGGGAGCGGTCTTCGCCGCGCAGCCGTTCTATCTGCTGGCGAACTACCGTCTCGTCGCCATGATCGTGCTCATCAACGCCGTCATCGGTGTCTTCGTCGGCATCCTCCTCCACACCTACGACGCGATGCGACGTCAGCTCGAGGCGAACTTTCGCTCGCTGCGCGAGAAGGAGGCCCTGGAGCGGGAGGTCGAGATCGCGCGCGAGGTGCAGCGTGAGCTCCTCCCGCGGGGCGTGCCGACCGTCCGGGGACTCGAGATCACGGGCGTCTGCATACCCGCGGTCGGCGTCGGCGGGGACTACTACGATTACCTGCCCCTCCAGGACGAGCGCATCGGACTGGTGATCGCGGACGTCTCCGGCAAGGGGATTCCCGCCGCGCTGCTGATGGCGGGACTCCAGGCCTCCGTGAGGAGCCTGGCCCTGCCGGGCGTGTCGCCGTGCGAAATCAACCGCCGCCTGAACGACATGCTCCACCAGACGACGTCGGCCTCCCGATACGCGACGCTCTTCTTCGGGCTGTACGACCCTCAAGATCGGTCGCTCCATTACAGCAACGCAGGGCATTTCCCCCCGATCCACATCGGAGCGCACGGCACCGCATACCTCTCTCAAGGCGGACTCCCGATCGGCCTCATGCCGACCTCGCTGTATGGGGAAGGAAGGCGCGAGCTGGGACTCGGCGACCTGTTGGCGCTGTACACCGACGGCGTCGTCGAGACCCCGAACTCCGCCGGTGAAGAGTTCGGCAGCACACGCCTCGTCGAGATGCTGATGCAGCACCAGGATGCGCCGCTCCCCGACCTTCTCGCGCGCGTCATCGAGGCCGTGGGCCGATGGAGCGGCGGCGGATCGCCGCACGACGACATCACGCTGGTGCTGGCGCGAACCCGATGAGGCGGCCCGGCGCGTTCTCGCTTCCCGCGCAGGTCGTCCTCTGGGCGGCCGGAAGCTCTGCGGCGGGGGCCGTCATCGGGCTCGCCGTCGGGCTGTTCCTCGAAAAGCCGCTCGGACCGACGCTGCTTCTGATGAGCCTGCTCTTCGGCACCGTCGTCGGCGTCACCGTTTTCGTCTGCTCGGTCGCGCTCTATCCCCTGCTGCGCAACTTCAACCCGTGGGTCCGATGGGGGCTGCTCGGCATCGGCCTGTTGGCTGGATCCGCGGCCGGCACGGCCCTCGTCGTCTGGCGCTTCCTCTTCTTCGTGCTCTCCGACACGCGGCAGGCACTCGCGGTGTTCACCCTGAACGCGGTGCTCGCGCTCCTCATGGGCGGCCTGGCTCACGCCTACGAGGGGATGCGTTGGCGTCTCGCGGAGTCGCTGCGCGAGGTCGAGGAGGTGCGGCTCGTGGAGGCGCAACTGCAGGAGCAGGCCGCCAAGGCGGAGCTGCAGGCGCTCCAGGCCCGCATCAACCCTCATTTCTTCTTCAACACGTTGAACACGATCTCGGCGCTGCTCGTCGAGGACCCTGGCAAGGCCGACGATGTGGTGCAGACGCTCGCCGACCTCTTCCGTTACACGTTCAAGGCAGCGCACGCCGGCGCGGTGCCGTTGGCCGAGGAGCTGGAGTTCGTGGACGGATATCTCGCCGTCGAGAAGGCGCGATTCGGCGACCGCCTCAGCGTCCGATGGACGATCGACCTCGCCGCGCGGGCCGCTCGGATCCCCGGTCTCCTCCTCCAGCCGCTCGTCGAGAACGCGGTCGGCCACGGCATCGCGCCCGTCCCGGGCGGCGGGACGGTGCGCATCGGTGCACGTCTCGACGGGGACCGGCTGATCGTCGAGGTCGAGGACGACGGAGCCGGGCTCAAGCGCGAGAGCGCGACGTTGATCCGCGAGGAGCACGGGCTGGGAAACGTGCGTCGCCGGATCGCGACCGCGACGCGGGGGCGCGGAACGCTCGAGATCTCCCCCTCCCCCTCGGGGCGGGGAACGCTCGCGAGGATCACGCTGTGAAGCTGCGAGTGGTCATCGTCGACGACGAGAAGCCGGCGAGAGACCGCCTCAAGCGGCTGCTGGCCGGGCTGCCCGACATCGAGCTCGTCGGCGAAGCGGAGGACGTCGCCGGCGCCGTGGAGCTGTTCGATCGGGCGACGCCCGACCTGTGCCTTCTCGACGTCCAGATCCCCGGTGGGGACGGGTTCGATGTGCTTCGCCTCGCGAGCCATCTCCCCCAGGTGGTTTTCACGACCGCATTCGACCACTACGCGGTGCGGGCGTTCGAAGTGAAATCGGTCGACTACCTGCTCAAGCCGGTCCATCGCGACCGCCTGGAAGACGCTGTCCGCCGCGTGCAACAGGCGTTGGAGCGCGGGGCCGGCGATGCCGGCACGATCCGCCGGCTCCTCGAGGAGCTTCGCGCGCAGCGACCCGCGACGGCGCCGCTGCGGATCCCCGCAAAGCGCGGGGCGAAGATCCTGCTTCTCGATCCCGCCGAGGTGATTTGGTTCGAATCGGAAGGGGAGTTGGTCCACGCCAGGACGCCGGACGGTCGGGCCCTCGTCGAGCGGCCCTTGACCGAGATCGAGGAGCTTTTGGCCGGGTCGTTCTTTCGAATCCACCGCAGCTATCTCGTCAATCTTTCGAAGGTGGGCGCGATCGTGCCGGAGGACGGCGGAACCTATCGGGTCGTCATGAGGGACGAAGCCCAGACCCCTCTCCCCCTCTCCCGGCGGCAGGCCCAAAAACTGCGGGAGATCATCCCGTGGTAACCGCCGCTGGCCCCTCGGAATCGACCGCTCGCAGGGAATCCGTAGCGGGCGCGTTACAGCCGCGTTACAACTCGCATCGAGGACGGAGGAACGCGATGAGACCAGCCAGGACGCGGGAGATTCCGACGCGGCTCGGCCTGCTCCTCGCCCTCCTCTGCCTTGCGACGCCGGCCCTCGCCCGCGAGAAAGAGCCGCCTCCCATCCCGGAGCCGCCGGAGCCCCCGGGCAAGCCCGAGATCTCGGTGCAGGCTTTCACGGTTCGTGCAGGCGAAACTCACAAAGGCAACGTCTTCCGTTTCGCGCAGTCCGTCGCCATCGAGGGGACGCTCGACGGCGATCTCTGGGTGACGGCCCAGTCGGTTCGAATCTCCGGCGTGGTCACGGGGGACGTGTTCGCCGCGGCCAGCGAAGTCAATGTGACAGGCGAGATCCGGAAGTCGTTCCGCGCCGCGGCGGGAAACGTCGTCGTCGACGGAACGGTCGAAGGGAACGCGGTCGCGACCGGCGGCTCCCTGACCCTGGGGAGCAAGGCCCACGTCAAGGGCAACGTCTCGTCCTACACGGGCCAGCTCATGCAGCACGGCGTCATCGACGGATCGCTCGACTTCACCGGCGGCACCGCCGCGCTCGGAGGACAGGTCCACGAGGACGCGACGCTGACCGCGGACGCCATCGCGATCGAGCCCGGCGCGCGCGTCGACGGGGACGTCACCTACTCCACGCGCAACCGGATGGACGCCGAGCTGAAAGCGATCACGGGCGGCGACGTCTCCTACGACGAGCGCGCGATCAATCGGAAGCGAGCGAAGGCGCGGCAGGAGAGCGACTTCCGACCCTCGAAGTTCGGCGTCGGCAAGTGGATCGCCTTCTTCACCGCGTCGTTTCTCTTCGGCTGCGCCCTCTTGGCCCTGTTCAAGGAGTATGAGCCCAAGGTCTCGCAGGCGATCGCGACGGACGCGCTGCGATCCGCCGGGATCGGATTCGTCTCGATCCTCGTGACGATCGCCGTCTGCCTCTCCGTTCTCCTCATCATCACGATCCCGTTCATCTTCATCTACTTGCTCGCTTACATCATCGCGCTCTACCTCGCCAAGATCCCGGTTGCGATCTGGCTCGGGCGATTCGTCCTGGAGAGGATCAGGCGCCCGTCGGGCCCGTTCCTCGCGCTGTTTGTCGGGCTCGTCCTGCTCTACCTGATCTTCATGATCCCGGTCCTCGGCGCGCTGGCGCAGTTCCTCGCCGCGATTCTCGGGCTCGGGGCGATGACCACGACTTACCTCGCTCACCGCCAGGCGCGACGGGTCCCCGCACCTAGCGCGGCTCCCGTCCCCGGTACCGCAGCACCTTGACCGTCTCGAGCGTGATCATCCCCTCCACCACCATCTCGTCGAGGACCGGCAGGAAGTCGTGGATCTTGTCCTCGGCGTCGACGATCTCGATCACCATCGGGAGGTCTTCGGAGAGGCGCAGGATCTTCGCGGTGTGAATGCGCGAGTTCGCGCCGAACCCCATCGGACCGCGAAGCACCGTCGCTCCCGCCAGCCCGTGCTCGCGCGCCGCCGCCACGATCGCTTCGTAGAGTGGCTTCCCGTGCCAGCGATCCGATTCGCCGATGAAAATTCGAAGAAGCTTACCCTCGCCTTCGAGCTTCATCGCAACGCCTCCTCGGCCACCGTCACCTATCCTATGCGATGATGGCGGCGCCATGGAGAAGGCATACAAGAACAACGACTTCCTGATGAGCCGCGAAGCGCGGCCGCTGAGGATTCTCTCCGAGTACGTCGAGCCGCAGGCCCGCTTCGCTCGCTACCGCATCGCGGACACGGTCGTGTTCTTTGGGTCGGCGCGCGCGCTGCCGACGGACAAGGCCGAGGAGGCCCTCGTCAACGCGAAGGCGACGGGAGATCCCGCCGCGATCACGCGGGCCGAGGGCGGGATGCTCCTCTCCCGGTATTACGAGGACGCGAGGACGTTGGCGCGCTCGATGACCGAGTGGTCGAAGTCCCTGTCGAACATCAGCCGGCGGTTCATCGTCTGCTCCGGAGGAGGCCCCGGCATCATGGAGGCCGCCAACCGCGGGGCCTCGGACGCCCACGGCATCTCGATCGGGCTCGGCATCTCTCTGCCGGACGAGCCGACGATGAACGACTACATCACCCGGGAGCTGGGGTTCGAATTCCACTACTTCTTCATGAGGAAGTTCTGGTTCGTCTACCTCGCGAAGGCGCTCGTGGTTTTTCCGGGCGGATTCGGCACGATGGACGAGCTCTTCGAGCTCCTGACGTTGGTCCAGACGCGGAAGAGCAGCAAGACCATGCCGATCGTTCTTTACGGAAGGGCCTTCTGGACCGAGGCTCTGAACTTCAACGCCCTGATCCGGTGGGGGACGATCTCGGCCGCGGATCTCTCGCTGTTCCACGTGGCCGACTCCCCCGAGGAAGCCTTCGCGTATCTCACACGCCAGCTCGGGTCGCTTTACGGAGAGAAGGACGCGGAGCCCCCCTCCGTCTAGGCTGATCGTGCCGATTCGCGCTCAAATCGTTCGTGGCGTCGCGTGGTTCCGGCTCGCGGTGCGCCGACGCTTCCGCCAGGACGACCGCGCGTACGGCATCGGGCTGACCCTCGCCGTCGGCGCCTGGGGCGCGATCGCCGCGGTCGGCGTTCGCTACGCGGGGCTCGCGGCGCAATGGATCGCCCTCCACGACTCGAGGGAGCCGCTCCGTGCGGCGCGTGCCCTGGGCTTCCCGATGATCGTCGTCGTCCCCGCGGCCGGCGGGGTGATCTACGGTCTGATCATCCGGCTGTTCAGGCCGGGAAAGAGCGGCGAGGGGACGTCCGAGATCATGGAGGCGGTTTCCCTCTCCGGCTCCGCGCGCCTCGATCTGCCCCGCTCCGTCAAGAAGTCGCTCGCATCGGTCGTCCTCAACGCTCTCGGGGGATCGGTCGGCCGCGAGGGACCGATCGTACAGCTCGCCTCAGCGGGAGCGTCGCGCTTGGCTCAGGGTCTTCGCGTTCCGCTCGAGAGACGGCGCGTGATGATCGGCTGCGGCGCCGCGGCGGGCATGGCCGCCGCCTACAACGCGCCGATCGGGGCCGCGATGTTCGTCATGGAGATCGTGCACGGCAACTTCGCCCTCGAGGTCTTCGGACCGGTGGTGCTCGCGTCGGTGACGGCCACGATGGTCTCCTGGGGTGCCTTCGGATCGGCCCCGCTCTACCCCGTTCCCCTGGAGCCCGCCCCCTCGCTCCTGGCTCTGCCTTTGTTCGCCGTGCTGGGAGCGCTCGTCGCTTGGACCGGCGTCGTCTTCCGCAGCTCCGTCGAGATCTCCGAGCGGCTGTTCAAGAAGATTCGCCTGCCCATCGAGGCGCGGGCCGGGATCGGCGGCCTGGTCGTCGGGCTGCTCGCTTGGTGGATCCCGGAAGTCTGGGGGAACGGCTACGACGGCGTGCGCGAAGTTCTTGCGGCGACGGTCGCGCCGACGGTCCTGCTGCCCCTTCTCGTCACGAAGATCGCCGCGACCTCGTCGTCCCTCGGCTCCGGCGGCTCGGGCGGCGTGTTCACTCCCGCGCTTCTCATCGGCGCGGCTGCGGGGGCCGTGTTCGGGCTGGGCGCCGCGCATGCCCTCCCCGCGCTCCACGTCGGGCCGGTCTTCTTCGTGCTCGCGGGAATGACCGCGGCGATCGCCTCGACGACGTTCGCGCCGATCACCGCGATGATCATGGTTTTCGAGATGTGCCAGAACTACGGCGCCGTCATGCCGCTCGCCATCGTGACCGTGACGGCGACCTGGGTCGCCCGGAGCCTGAGGCGCGATTCCATCTACACCGAATCGCTCCGGCGGCGCGGCATCGACTTCGACGTCGCCTTCGAGCAGATGGCGCTGGCCTCGCTCCGCGCCGAGGACCTGATCCGGACCGATCCGCTCACCGTCACCGCCGACGCCCCCGTCTCGGAGGTGCTCGACCTGTTTGCCAAGAGCCGCTCCACCGCCGTGTACGTCATGCGGGACGGGCGGCTCGTCGGCGCCATCGATCTCCGCGACGCCTTCCAGGTCGCCGAATCGACCAAGCGCCGGGACACCCTGACCGCGATCGACCTGGTGCGCGACGTCCCGCGCGTCACGCCGAGAACGCCGCTCGACGAGGTCATGAGGCGCTTCTCGCTCCTCGAGTTGGCCCAGCTCCCCGTCGTCGCACTGCACGATCCCGATCACCTGGTCGGAAGCGTCGCGAGGCGCGACGTGGTCTCCGCGCTCGATCGCGAGGTGCTCCGGCGCCGGATGCTCCTGGCGCAGTACCTCGGCGCCTCCGTGCCCTCGGAGTTCGGGGCGCGGCGCGGGGGCGACCTCGCGATCGACGAGCACCCCGTTCCCGAGTCCTGGATCGGCCTCTCTCTGCAACAGGCCGATCCCTACCGGACGAGCGGCGTGTTCGTGCTCGCCGTGAAGCCCGAGGGAGAGGCGGAGTCGGAGGAGATCACGCCCGTTCCCGCCGACCACACCTTCCGCGAGGGCGACCGGGTCGTCCTGCTCGGCTCGAAGGCCGCCCTCGAGCGCACGACGTGACCGCGACCGTCCGCAGCGTCGAGGCGGGAGCCGGCGACGCGGGCCTCACCGTTCAACGGCTGCTCCACGATCGGCTCGCGATCTCGAACGCGGAGGCGAAGGGGCTCATCGCCTCCCGCTGCGTCACGCGCAACCGGCGCATCGTCGTCAAGCCCGACGAGCGCGTCGCCGCCGGCGACCGTCTCGCCGTCTCGGCGGAACGCGGACGCAAATACCGGGACGCGGCGCACCCCCCCCGGCAAGGCGACGGCTGGCGCGTCGTCCATGAAGACGACGACCTCGTCGTCGTCGACAAGGACGCCGGGCTCCTGACCGTTCCGGCTGCCGTCGCGGCCGACGACTCCCTGGAGGAGCTGCTGCTCGCGTCGTACCGGAAGAGCGGGCACAAGAAGCCGGCGCTCCACGTCGTCCACAGGATCGACCGGTTCACGTCCGGCCTCGTCGTCTTCGCCCGGAATCATCCGGCGGCGATGGAGCTGCGGCGCCAGTTCAAGGAGCGGTCTCCGGAGCGGATCTACGTCGCGGTCGCGGAGGGGGTCGTCGCGCCCGATCGCGGCCGGCTGACCCACTCGCTCGGCGAGAATCCGAAGAGCTTGAAGGTCCACGTGGTCGCGAACGCGAGCGAGGGGCGGGCCGCCTCCCTGCGCTACAGGGTGGTCGAGCGGTACCCGCACGCCACCTTGCTGGAGATTGCCCTCGAGACCGGCCGGCGGAATCAAATTCGGGTGCAGCTCGGAGCGATCGACCACCCCTTGGTCGGGGACGTGTCCTACGGGCGTCCGTCTCCCTTGATCCCGCGAGTGGCGCTGCACGCCCACCGACTGTCCTTCCTCGCGCCGCGCGGGAGGAAACGGTTGCGGTTCGAGTCCCCGATTCCCGCCGATCTCAAGCGGCTGCTCAAGAAGCTGAAGGGCGGAGCGTCCGTTTCGTCGCCGTTGTCGTGAGTTTCGAGCGTCCCGGGCTCGCGAAATCGTTTGATGGCGCCGCGGTCTCCTCATATATTGGTGGAGCCCCGGACGTGGCCTTCGACGGGAGTTCCTACGTGATCGCTCGCCGCTTCGCCCTGACGCTCTTGGTCGTGTTGTTCCCCCTCCTGGGGGCGCGCGCGCAGGAGCCCGCGGCGGCCGACCCGTTCCCCCGCTCGGAGTCGATGCGTGAAGGGGTGGAGTTCTGGAAGAACGTGTGGACGAAGTGGAGCCTGCAGCAGGTCGTCCTCCACGACACCGATCACCCGTCGCTCATCTACGAAGTATTCGAGCTCCCCCCTCCCGCGGGCGACGTCTACACCGACGCGCAGCGCGAGTACGTCAAAGGGCGCCGCGAGGCGCTGCAGATTCGCCTCGCCATCGTCGAGACGAAGGTGACGGAGGGCATCCCGCTCGACGACGACGAGAAGGCGCTGGTTCTCAAGATCACCGATGCCGCGGGGAGCGACGGGCTGACCGGGGCCTCGACACGGGTTCGCTCGCAGCGGGGGCTGCGCGAGCGGTTCCGCCGCGGGCTCGAGATCGCCGGGCGCTACCATGATGCCTTCGTCCGGGTGTTCCGCGAGGCGGGCCTGCCGGAGGGCCTCGCCGACCTTCCGCACGTCGAATCTTCGTTCCAGGCGGAGGCGCGATCGTCGGCGGGCGCCGTCGGGGTTTGGCAGTTCACGCGGAGCGCCGCGCGGAAGTTCCTGCTGATGACGGCGGGTCTCGACGAGCGGCTCGATCCGGTGGCCGCCGCCCGCGGTGCCGCCCGCTATCTCAAACAAGCGTACGACGAGCTGGGATCGTGGCCGATGGCCATCACGGCGTACAACCACGGCGTCGAGGGGATGCGCGCCGCGCGGGACCGGTTCGGCGTCGACTTCGATCGGATCCTCAGCGAGTACGACGGCCGCACGTTCGGGTTCGCATCGAAAAACTTCTACAAGGAATTCCTGGCCGCGCGTGATGTCGCCGGCGATCACGCCTCGTTCTTCCCCGAAGGGGTCGCTCCCGAAGCGCCTCTCGCGCGCGACCGCGTGAGGCTCGAGAAGCCGACGCCGGCGGCGACGATCGCCGCGCGCTATCACCTGACGGTCGGAGGGCTCGCGGGGATCAATCCGGCCTGGACGGCACGGGCTCTTCGTGGGAGCGCACCGCTCCCCGCCGGGACGGAGGTCTGGCTCCCCGCGGGCACGCTCGAGCACGTCGCCGGGCTGGGGAAGCGTCACCCCGCGACGGCCAAGACCCCGACCACGGACGGAACGCGTGGGAGAAGCTCGGTACACCAATAAGGGCTTCGGCCTCAAGCAGGTCATCGGCGGGCAAGTCGTCCGCGATTACGCCAGCCCGCTCGTCGACAGGTTGCGGGCGGAGGGATTCGTCCTCGTCGCGGGCGACCTGACGTTTCGTCTGGCCCAGGAGTTCGGCTTCTGCTACGGGGTCGATCGCGCGATCGAGTACGCCTACGAGACCCGCGAGAAGTTCCCGGACAAGAACCTGTTCATCACGGGAGAGATCATTCACAACCCGCGGGTCAACGCGAGGCTCGTCGAGATGGGCATCCGCTTCCTCGACGCGGAGGACGGCGGCACGTCGTGCGCGCAGCTCTCGGCCCAGGACGTCGTGCTGCTCCCGGCGTTCGGAGTACCGGTCGCGACGATGGCGCGGCTCCGCGAGGCCGGGTGCATCGTGGTCGACACCACGTGCGGATCGGTCTTGAACGTCTGGAAGAACGTCGAGCGGTACGCGAAGGAAGGATTCACCGCCCTGATTCACGGCAAGTGGGATCACGAAGAGACCCGCGCCACGTCCTCGCGCGCCCTCCTGCACCCGGGCGGCCAGTACCTGATCGTCCGGGACATGGATGAGGCGCTCGTGGCGGCCGCGTATGTCGAGCGCGGCGGGAATGCCGCGGCGTTTTGCGTCCGGTTCGAGAACGCGATCGCTCCCGGGTTCGACCCCGACGTCCACTTGCTGCGGCTCGGCTGCGCGAACCAGACGACCATGCTTTCCGGAGAATCGCTGGCGATCGCGGAGCGGATGCGACAAGCGCTCTCCGCGAGATTCGGCCCCGAGGAGGGCGCAGCGCGGTTCCGGGCGTTCGACACGATTTGCAGCGCGACTCAGGAACGCCAAGATGCGCTCCACGCGCTGATCGACGGCCACACGCTGGACCTCCTCCTGGTCCTCGGCGGATACAACTCGTCGAACACGACCCACCTGCTCGAGATCGGCCTCGCGAAGGGCGTTCCGACGTACCACATCAGCGACGCGGCGTGCCTGTCGAGCGCGGAGGCGATCCGCCACCAGCCCCTGGGCGCTTCGGCCGAGACGATCTCGCGTGGCTGGCTCGGCGAGGGACCGCGCGTCATCGGCATGACCGCGGGAGCATCGACCCCCAATGCGGAGCTGGAGCGGGTCATCCGGAGGGTGGCCTCGCTCCGAGGAGTCGAGCCGGCCTGATTTCGACGTGCTATCGTCGGCCGCCGGTGAGACCGTGACCCTTACGAAGAAGCCGTCGTTCCCGCGCAGGGATCGCCGCCGCGACGCCGTGGCTCACGTGCCGCGCAAGCGGCTCTCCGCCGCCCCGGCCGCGAAAGTCGTCGTCGACCGCCACGGTCCTTTGCACGCCGAGATCGTCGTCGTCGGCCGCGAGCTGCTGCGGGGGCAGCTGCGAGAGGGGAACGCTTCGTGGATCGCGGGCGAGCTGACCCGCCGCGGGGCGCTCGTCCATCGGGTGACGATCGTCGATGATCTCGAGCGATCGATCATGAACGCGGTATCGGAGGCGCGCGAGCGCGGAGTACACCTGATCGTCACGACCGGCGGGCTCGGCCCCGCGCAGGACGACCGAACCCTTGCTGGCGTCTCCGAGGCCCTGCGGCTCCCGCTGACGATGAGCCCTCCGGCGCGGGACATGGTCGAGTCGGCCTACCGCGCGCTCAAGGGCGCTCGCATCGTCGGCAGCGCAGCGCTCAACGCGTCGCGCGAGAAGATGTGCTTCCTCCCGGTGGGTGCGGAGGCCATCCCGAACCCCGAAGGCGTCGCCCCCGGGATGGTTCTGAGGCTGACCGGTGGCGCGGCCGTGGTCTCCGTTCCCGGACGCCCCGAGGAATCGAAGGTGGTCTTCGAGGCGGCGATGCGGCGCGTCCGCGATCTCCTTCCGTTGCGCGCGTCGGCCGAGAGGGAGCTCGAGGCGCCGACCTCCGACGAATCCGCCATGCGTCCGGTCCTCGACCGCGTGACGGCGGAGTTTCCGGGCGTGTGGGTGAAGTCCCACCCCCCCTCCTCGCGGCGGCGCGATCCGATCCGCGTCACGCTCCAGTCGTTCGCTCCGACTCAGAAGGAAGCCGACACGCTCGTCGAAGGCGCCCTGCGTCGCCTGCTCGCCCTGTCGGGTAGCCGCTAGACCGGCTCCGCCTTGAGGTCCCCATGCCGCGTTTCGCCGTCGCTTTCGCCCTGGCGGTCTTGATGTCCCCGTCGATCACCGCGGCCGTGCCCAAGCCGTCGATACCGCCGGGAGTCGTCGAGACGACGGTCGCGAAGATCGTCTCCTCGGGCGGCGCCTCCGTCGAGGCCCGCGCTCGCCGCGGCGTCACGCAGATCGCGCAACGCTGGTTCGCCGACGACGGCGACGCCGCGGCGTTCACGTCGTTCTGCACCGAGAATTTCATCGCCGACGAGAAGGCGCTCTCGGCGTCGTTCACCCGGTTGGAATCGGTGATGGAGCAAGTCGACGGCCACTTGCACGAGATCCGCCGGATGGTCCTGACGCCGCAGGACCTCGACACCGGTCCGGTGTCGACGCTCGACCTCGAGCTCGGGGATCTCGACCTCGGCGCCCACGTCGACGACGACCTGTTCGCGACGAAAGCCGCATTTCTCGCTCTCCTGAACTTTCCCGTGGACACGCTCTCCGACCGGCTCGGCGGCGGCGCTTCGTGGCCGCGGTCGAGGTGGGCTGAATCGCGGATGATGGACCGGTGGGCGGTTCGCGTTCCCGCCGCGGTTTCCCAGGAGGCGACGAAGGCGTTCACCGCCGCGGATCAATACATCGCGCACTACGACATTTACATGGGCCGGCTGGTCGACGCGAGCGGGAAGCCGCTCGGGTTTCCGGCCGACCAGCGGCTGATCACCCACTGGGGATTGCGGGACGAGCTGAAGTCGCACTACGGGGAAGGACCGGAAGGGCTGACCAAGCAGCGCGCCATCCAGAAGGTCCTCGAGCGGATCGTCCGCCAGGAAATCCCGAAAGCCGCGATCGGGGGCGCGAGCTTCCCCTGGAGCCCCTACATCGCGGCGAAGGAAGCCGAACGCGAGCCCGACACGCGCTACGCGAAGCTGCTCGACGTTTTCCGGGCCGTTCGCGCGGCCGATCCCTATTGCCCGACCGCGCCGACGTTCATCCAACGCAAGTTCGAGATGGACCGGCAGATTCCCGAAAAGGAGGTCGAGGCTCTGCTGATCTCCGTCCTGTCGTCCGCCGAGGTCAAAGAGCTCGCCGGCGTCATCGAGAAGCGGCTCGGCCGGCCGCTCGAGCCGTTCGACGTCTGGTACTCGGGATTCTCCTCCCGCGCCGGGAAGAGCGAATCCGAGCTTGACGCGATCACGACGGCGAAGTACCCGACGGTCGCGTCGTTCCAGGCGGGGCTTCCGGCGATCCTCACCGGGCTGGGATTCTCGACCGACAAGGCGCAGTGGCTCGCCGACCGGATCGTCGTCGATCCGTCGCGCGGGGCCGGTCACGCGCTGGGCGCCGTCCGGCGCGAGGACAAGGCTCATCTGCGCACGCGGATCCCCCAGGGCGGGATGAACTACAAGGGGTACAACATCGCCATCCACGAGCTGGGCCACAACGTCGAGCAGTCGTTCTCGTTGGGCGAGATCGACCACTGGTCGATGAACGGCGTCCCGAACAACGCGTTCACCGAAGCGATGGCCTTCCTCTTCCAGAAGCGCGATCTCGAGCTGCTCGGCCTCTCCGACCCCGCGGATGCCGCAAACCACAAGAACGAAGCTCTGAACGACCTCTGGGCAACTTACGAGATCGGCGGCGTCGCCCTCGTCGACATGGCGGTTTGGCGATACATGTACGCGCACCCCGATGGCACCCCCGCGCAGCTCCGCGAGGCGACGCTGTCGATCGCGCGGGACGTCTGGAACACGTATTACGCTCCCCTCTTCCGCGTGAAGGACGTCGAGATCCTCGCGGCGTACTCGCACATGATCTCGAACGGCCTCTATCTCCCCGACTATCCGCTGGGGCACATCATCGCGTTCCAAGTGGCGAGGCAATTTCGCGGTAAGAGCTTCGGCGCCGAGTTCGAGCGCGTCGCGCGCCAGGGCCGCCTCACCCCCGACGCTTGGATGCGCGGCGCCGTGGGCGGCCCGCTGTCGGCACAAGCTCTCCTCGATGAAGCTCGAGAGGCGATGAGATAGGGATCTCTGAATCAGGGACGGTCCCCGATTTCTTGTCAAAGCGGCATCCGGGGAGCTTTGCAAGAAAACGGGGACCGTCCCTGATTCAGAGATCCTTATCTCGCGGCTGCGACCATCACGGCGAGCTTCGCCCGGGCGACGTCGGGCTGGAGGGAGCGGAGGCCTCCGTCGGGGACGATCCACAGGCGATCGGACGGGACGAGCCCGCGGGCGATCCCGATCCGCTCGCGGATCTCCCGCTCGCTCTCCACGCGCGGGTCCAGCACGTCGATGACGCCGATGCCGACGGCCCGGTCCGGCGGAACCGCGCGCGTGAACGCCGGCAGGTCCTCGAAGCCGCAGTGAGCCGCCGCGACGAGGAGGCCGTCGGCGGGGAGCGAGGCCAACTCGGCGCCGACGACTCCGAAGTCCGGATACCCGAGGTAGAGCCACGCTCGGGACCGGCCGCGAAGGGGCGCGATCGTCCGCTCCAGGGCCTCGCGCAGCAGCGGAAGTTCTTCCGGCCTTGCGCCGGCGGCCGGCTCGTCGATTTGAATCTCACCCGCCCCGGCCGCAGCGAGCTCGGCGGCTTCGTCGCGCACGATCTCGGCGAACGCCAGGCACAGCTCGCGCCGCGAGCCGTAGATCTCGTCGAACGAGCCGTCCATCAGAGTGTAGGGACCGGGAAGCACCGCTTTGATCGGCCCCCGCGCCGCGTCCCGCGCGAAATGCCAGCGGTCGATCGTCGTCGACGACGTCCGCGATAGCTCTCCGGTGATCCTCGGCCGCCTCACGTATCGGTCGCCGTACACGCGCACCCACCCGTCGATCTCGACGCCCGCGAGCCGCTCGGCGAACGTCGTCACCGGATCCGCACGGTCCATCTCCCCGTCGACCAGGAGATCGATCCGGAGATCGTCCTGGAATCGGATCGCGCGCCGTGTCGCGTCGTCCTCGAGCCTCCGGAGCGCGGCGGCGTCCAGCTCGCCCTCGGAGAAGTGGCGGCGGGCCCGATTGAGCTCCGGCGGCTTCGGGAACGAGCCGATCGACGTCGTCAGGAGCGCCATCGCCAGTCCTTCTGCAGCTGCTCGCGGAGGTAGCGGCACTGAAGCAGCTTGTCGAACGCCGCGTAGCGCGGGATCAGCTCGAGCCCGCACTGCGGCCCGACCATCACATCGCGCGCCATGAGGATCTCGCGGTAGGGCACGAGCGTCGCCGCGACGTCCGCCGAGGATTCGACGCGCGTGGTCCTGGCGTCGAACAGGCCGAGGTGGACTCCGCGCCCGTCCGGCAGCTTGGTCAGGAGCGGCCAGTTTCCCGCGCCATCGACCATATCGAGGCCGATGTGAGTCCCCGGGAGTTGGGCGAGGTCCTCCGCGAGCGGGGCGAGATCGCCGAAGAACGTCGAAAGGATCGTGGTCGCCTCGGGGCCCGCGGCGCCGAAGATCTGAGCCGCGGTTTCCGCCGCGATCTCCGCATCCTCGGGATGACGGCAGAGCATCGGCTCGTCGACCTGGAAGACCGAAACGCCCGCTGCGGCGAGATCGCTCACCTCGTCCGCAAGCGCCGTCGCGAGCGCGCGGGCGAGCGCGGCGCGATCGTGGTAGTGCCGGTCGCGTGCCGTGCGCGCGAGCATCACCGGCCCGGGGAGCGCAACCTTCAGCGTCTTCGGTCGCACGTCCAGCGCGAGCTTGGCCTCCCGCACGAGGATCGGCTCGCGGCGAGCGACGGGACCCTCGATCACCGGTCTGCGGTCGAACAGCCCCGTCGCAAACCAGCGCACGAGCCCGTCGAGCGCGACGCCGGCCAGCCGCGACGCGACGTGCGAGAAGGGACCACTCCACCTCACCTGACCGTCCGTCACCACGTCGACGAACGCGCGGCTCTGCTCGGCGACCATCATGGCGGCGACCTCGTCCTCGACGAGGGCGACGTCGGCATCGGTCACGCGCCCCGCCTCGCGCTCGCGCGCCATCCGCCTCAATTCCTGGTCCCACGGTGAGTCGCCGATCCGCGGATAGGAGGAATGAGTGGCGGATCGGATCACGGACGGCCTCCGGGGAGCCCTTTCTACGTCAGCCGGTGCCGAGGGGCAAGGACTTCGGGTGACACCGACGTCCCACGCCGCGCGTATCTCTGGCATGAGGAGACCGGACGAGCTCCTCGAGCTCGCGGCCGCCGAAGGGAGAGCCTAGCGGGAGAGTTCCCGCGCGTCGGCTTGAATTCGATCCATCCACACCTTGAGATGCGGCGCGTACTCGCGTGGGACACACTCGCCGCAGATCTCGTCGGCGAGCGTGGCGAGCACGCGCACGTTGGCGACGAGGGCGGGCGCCCTGCGGAAGTCGGGTGTGAGGCAAGCGAGAAGAATCCCGAATTCGCGCAGACCTCCCTCCAGGTGGGCGAGGATCGACTCGAGCACGTCCTCGTCGGGCGTGGTCTGCGGTCTGTACAGAAGATCGTGGACGGTCCGAAGCTCTCCCGCGAAGATCGCAGCGGCGCTCTCGACCCGCGTGAGCACGGCGGGAGGGGGCTGGCGTCCGTCGGCGCAGAGCGCGGCGATCTCCTGGATCTCGCGGACGACCATGTGGAGGTTGCTGCGGACGCGGCCGAGCCGATCCTCGAACGCGATCCGGTGGATTTCCTCGGTCAGCTCCTCCTGGCGTCCCGACACGAGCTTCGAGATGATCGCGCCGAACACGAGGAGGCAGGCCCCGCCTTGAAGCACGGCGATGACGCGCACGATGCCGACGGGGACGATGTCGCCGAAGCCGATCGAGAGCCCGGTGACGAAGCTGAAGTAGATGGCTTCGAGGAGAGCCGCCGCGCCGTGCCCCATCGGCTGGTAGGGCTCGCGCAGGCCGTGACCCGGCAGGAAGCTCAGAAGCCAGTAGACCACTCCGCATCCCAAGTTGATGACGAGCCACGTCCCGAGCAGAGCGTTGATCGACCGCCGCGAGACCCACGCGAGCGGCGAGAACCGCCAGCGGGGGATGGAGACGGCGGCGCGCGGTGGCCGGTCGGTCCGCTCGAACGCGCTCGCCGGCACAGGTCGGACCGGGACGAGCGGCGTTTCGCCGCGCTCGACAGGCAGCCCCGCTTCGATCCACTCCGCGATGCCGCCGTCGAAATCGCGCACGCGGGTGTACCCCATCTCCCGGAGCAGGCGCACGGCCCGCGCTCCCGCGTCTCACGTCGGGCTGGCGCAATAGACCGCGATGTCGGCGTTCTTTTCGGGAAGGACGATCGGGGCGCGCGCCGGGATCTCGGCCAGCGGGAGGGAGATCGAGCCGGGGATGCGCTGCCCTTTCCATGCCTCTCGGGCGAGCACGTTGACGATGGTCAGCGAAGGATCGCGCAGACGCGCGATCAGCTCGTCCCGCCCGATCTGGGGAACGGCGGACGTGACCATCAGGGCTTCCTCTTGGGATCGTCGGCGACTCTCTTCGTCGCGTCTTGGACGACCTTTCCCCCTTTTTCCATCGCGTCGGTCAAGGCCTTCTTCACCTTCTGGACGGGGACCGGCTCCTCCCCGCGCCAAATCCGCCGAAGCGCGTCGATGCCGCTGTCGTACCTCTTCGCGACAGCGTCCGGGGCGACGGCGTTCCCGATGTCGGCGACCACGCTGACGTACGGAGCGATCTTCGAGGTGGCGAGGAGCTTCGAGCCTCCGTCGGTCGACGCGACGAGCGGGTGAACGACGAACGCCGCCGCCAGGAGGGCCGCCAGGATCCCGAGAGCGCCGCCCGCGAGGCGATCGGGAAAGGAGAGCATCGCCAGCTTGAGGATCTTCCCGACCACCCACGCGACGAGACCTCCCAAGATCATGGTGGCCACGAAAACCAAGACGTACGCCCCGATGCGCGCCGGGGTCTGCGAGACGTGCCGGTCGGTCAGCACCTTGGCGATCGCATCCTGGTATCGGTTCGCGAGGATGAACGCGACGAT